>Ga0207422_1000488_pt1 | contig 121355 bp, 100 predicted proteins | sample MarCyaLeptolynsp_FD_187757 | JGI IMG/M metagenome (GOLD analysis project Ga0207422, IMG submission 187757) | Marine cyanobacterial communities from Panama - species 1 Leptolyngbya sp. (SPAdes) | ecosystem: Environmental > Aquatic > Marine > Unclassified | place: Panama: Panama City | collected...
ATGTAATCGATTGCTTACGTTCCGACGCCGGCTCGGCGGAATGTGGCGTAGGCGTTGCACTTACCTCGGCCCATGTGAAACGGCGAATGCAGCGCCACGAACCGGGTCGCGCCGAGCCGGTCGATCAGCTCGGCCAGCGCGCGGCTCTCGGGCTCGCTCAACGGCTTGGCGCCGGGGTTGTAGCCGGCTTTGTGGTCGGCCACCCAGTTGGCGGCGGCAAAGTTGCGGTTGAGGTCGACGTCGTTGGCGTTGTTCTTGGTCCCGGCCTCGAGGCCGTCGACGTTGAGCGCGGGGATGAGCCAGGTGTCGCGGCCGGGCGGCGACGCCGCGAGCTCGCGGGCCAGCTCGACCAGGCAGTGCACGCCGAGAGGTTCATCGCCGTGAATGGCGCCAAACAAAATCACGGCTGGCTTGCGCGCCTGATCGTCGGGGGCCGCAAAGTGCAGCGCATCGATGTCGCGGCCGAGGACCGTTTGGCCGATGGTGACCTGTCTGTTCATTCGTATTCGAGCTGCTTGCCGGCCACCGTGGCCACGCCGTACGCCGCGAGGGCATACCACGCCGTGAGCGCCACCGGCCCGTGGTACAGCGACGAGACGGTGCCGGGGGTGGCCGCGCCGAGGACGCTCAACAGCTGGGCCAGAGGCAGCCACAGAATCACCACCCACGCCAGCACCCCGGCGCCAAAGCTAACGCCGGTGGGCATCCAGGCCAGCAGGCCGAGGACCGCCAGGGCAAACGGCGCCACGCTCATGACCACGGCGGGCTTTGCGCGGCCGCCGGCCTCGGCAAAGCGCTCGGCGAAGCTGGCGACAACGCTGGCGTCCTCGCCCGCCGGCATGAGCAGCGCGACGAGCGTTAGCAGCGCTCCGGCCGTGGCCAGGGCGCGCCCGGTAATGGCCGCGCGGTACTGCGATCGCACGAGCAACCCGCAGGCGAGCAACAACAGGCCGAGGGTCGAGCAGAAGGTCGCCGCGGGGCTGCCCATTTCGATCCCGGCGGTGGCCGGACCGCGCAAGACGCCGATCGACAAGGCGGCGATGGGCACGGCGCCGCACGCCAGGGCGCCAATGCCGCGAGCGGCCACCGGCAATCGAACCACGCCCAGCACGAGCGCGGCGATGGCGGTGGCGATGACGGCGCCGGCGAACAGCGCCGCGCCACCGGGTTCGGCCAGCTCGTGCCACGCAAACAGCGTGCCGCGCGACCCGGTCTCCCAGGGCAGCACCAGGCCCACGGCGAGCAGCCCGCCGAAGGCCATGAGCTGGTTGCGCAGTCGGCGCGCAAACGGCTCGATCGGCGCGTTGTGCCGGGTGTGCGTCTCCGAGGCCAAAAACGGCGGCAGCTCGGCCGGGATCTCGCCCTCCACCGTCTGCGCGGTCGGGTCGACGTCGGCATCGACAGAGATCGAGGCGGCGGACGAGGCGACGGCCGGCGCGGTTTCGAGGTCGAGGGCCTGCTCGCGCACCGAGTTGAATTCGTCCCGGGACAGGGGCTGCGTCGCGCTGTAGGGGTCGGCGTTGGCGTCCTCGGGAAGGGCGGGCATCGGATTGGAACCGGCGGCGCTGGGGGTGTGCACCGGGGTTGGCGCGGCCGGCGTCTTGGTCGGTGGCCGGGTGGCGGGCGGAGCCGAGGCCGCCCGGGGCGCGCCGCCTTCGTCGGCGATTTCGATGGCCCGGCTCACGGCGTCCTCGAGGTCGTGACCCGCCTGGGTGCCCGCGGGCGAGGCACCGCCGCCGCGTTCCTCGGCCACGGCGTGAATGTCGCCGGCCGCCTGGGTCATCGCAAACGCGGTGTCTTCGGCGGCGATGTCATCGTCGTCGAGCGCCTCGCCGGCGGGCGCGCTGTCCGGCCCGGCCGCGTCCCCCAGGCCGTCGCTGTGCGCGGGTGCCGGACCGCTGTCGGCCTCGCCGCGCGGCGCGCCGTTGTCGCTGTCGTCACCCTGGGCGCTCGCGGCCGCTTGCCGCCGGGAGATCTCCTCGGCGAGGTCGCCGTGTCCCAGCAGGGTTTGCTGCACCGCCCTGGGCCCGGGTTGCCTCGCGCCGCAAAACACGCAGTGCAGGGCCGAGTCGGGGACTTCTTTGCCGCAGTTAACGCAGACTTTCACACCCGCCTCGAAGCGAAAACGACGCGTGTCCGGGAGTATAGGCCGACTCGACGACATCGTGTCAAACGCGGTAGCTTCGTTCCATGGCCAGTCTCGGCTCGCTGCGAAGCCACGCCGCCCAGCTGTTTCGCAACGGTGACGTGGTCGCCGCCTTGCGGGCCTACGATGCCATCGTCGCCGCGGCGCCGTTCCACTACGACAGCCGGCTGCGGGTCGCCGACTGCCTGGCGGCGGCCGAGCGCATGGACCTGGCGGTGCCCGTGTACCGACAGGTCGGTTGGTACGCGCTCAAGGCCGGGCATCCGCTGGTCGCGGTGGTGGCCGCGCGGGTCCTCGAGGCCGCGGGCCACGAGTCCGACGACCTGATGGCCGCTCTGGTGGTTCAGTACGGGAGCGAGTCGGAGATGGTCGGCAAGATGGCCGCGCGCATTGCCCCGCCCGAGCCCGAAACCGAGGTGCCGGCGCCCGACTTCAACACCGCGCCGCCCGCGGACCTGCTCGAGGGCGCGGCCCAGCGCGCCGCCCATTGCCTGGACCATTTCGACGGCTACCCCGAGTTCGTGCACCCGGTGGCCCTGTTGTCCTCTCTGTCCGAGGGGGCGTTTCGGCGGGTGCTCAAGACGGTTGTGGTCGGGCGGCTGCCGGCGGGCGCCATGGTGCTGCGCGAGGGTGAGCCGGGCGAGTCGTTCTTTTTCGTGGTGTCGGGCAGCCTGCGGGTGTTCGACATCGACGGCCTCGGTCGCCAGCGGGACCTGGCGACGCTCGGGGCGGGCGCCATCTTCGGTGAAATGGCGCTGTTGTCGGCCCAGCCGCGCACCGCCTCGGTCGAGGCGCTCACCGACGTGGACCTGCTCGAGCTCACCAGCTCGTCCCTCGCGGCCCTGGCGGACGAGCTGGCCCAGGTGGCCGATGCCCTCCACAAGTTCACGCGCGACCGGTTGCTGCGCAACCTCATGGCGACGTCGCCGCTGTTTCGCCCGTTCGATCGCCTGCAGAGGCTCGATTTGTTGCGCCGCTTCACCACCTACGACGTTGCGGCGGGCACGCCGGTCATCAACCAGGCCGAGGAAGGCCGCGGCCTGTTCGTGGTGTTGTCGGGCCAGGTCGCCGTTGAAAAGGCCGGAGCCGATGGCGCCGCGCAGCCCCTGGCGACCCTGGGGCCGGGCAGCGTTTTCGGCGAGCTGGCTCTGGTCCGCGGCGGGCCCACCACGGCCACCGTGTCCGCGGCCGGACCGACCACGGTGCTGTTCCTGGCGCGCGACTACGTCTCTCGCCTGGTCGCTGGAGTGCCTGAAATCAAAGACTATCTCGACGCTCTCGCCGACGAGCGCGAGCTCGACACCCAGCTTCTGCTGGCCGATGACGAACTGGTCGAAGAGGACGAACGGGTGCTTATATAGGCGACTTACGCCGCGCCGTCGTCTTCAGAACAGGCGTTTTCTCGGATCCGCCGTATACTCGGATCAATGAGCGAGACCCGGGAAACGAACGAAAAACGCCGCGGCTCACGTTTGTGGCTGCTCCTCATTGTCGCCCTTCTCGTGGTGGTCTGGTACGTCGGCCAGGAACGAGACGACGACCAGTCGGCTAAGCGCGCCGTCGCCGCCGACCTCGACGCGCTGGGCGCCGACCCCGACGACATTCTCGTCGACCTCGACGACTCGGCGGACGCCGCGGACGTCGCCGCCCTCGAAGCCGAATTTGCCATCGACCTGGTGCTGGTCTCGGACGAAGCCGACGACGAGCAGCTCTACCGCGCCCGCGTCGCGCCCGAGCGCCGCGACGCCCTGCTGGCCGCCCTCGAGGCCAAGGCGATCGTCGACATCGCTGAGCCCGACGCCCAGGTGCAGCTGAGCCCGACCGAGGCCTTTGCGGCCCCGGCCGTGGACGGTGCGTGGGCGGATTTTCCCAACGACCCCAAGTACCAGTACCAGTGGCACATGGACCAGATCCGCATGCGCCAGGCCTGGCCGCTGGCGGACGGTGACGGCGTCACCGTCGCGGTCATCGACACCGGCGTCGCTCACGAAGACCACGAGAAGTTCCATCTCGTCGAGGACCTCCAGGGCGTCGAGTTCGTCAAGCCCTACGACTTCGTCGCCAACCGGGCCCACGGCAACGACGACCACGGCCACGGCACTCACGTGGCCGGCACGATCGCCCAGTCGACCCACAACGGCGTGGGCGTGGCCGGCATCGCGCTCAAGACAAAAATCATGCCGCTCAAGGTTCTGTCGGCCAGCGGCTCGGGCTCGGTCGCGTCGATCGCCGACGCCATCCACTTCGCCGCCGACGAGGGCGCTCAGGTCATCAACATGAGCCTGGGCGGTCGCTTTCCGTCGCGCATCCTGCGCAAGGCCGTCAAGTACGCCTACGACAAGGGCGTGGTGGTCGTGTGCGCCGCGGGCAACGATGGTCGCGGCAAGGTTAGCTACCCGGCTGCCTACCCCGGGGCGTTTGCCGTGGCGGCCACCCAGTACGACGAGACCACGACCTTCTACAGCAACTGGGGCAAAGAGATCGCGATCGCGGCTCCGGGCGGCAACACCCGGGTCGATCAGAACGGCGACGGCCTGCCCGACGGAGTCCTGCAAAACACCATTACCGTCGGCGACCCGACCCACAGCGACTACTACGCGTTCATGGGCACCTCGATGGCGTCGCCCCACGTCGCCGGCGTGGCCGCGCTGGTCGTGGGCGAGGGCGTCACCGACCCGGCGGCCGTCGAGAAAATTCTCCGCGACAGCGCCCGCACTCCGAGCCATGGCAACACCGACGCCAAGCGCTACGGCGCCGGCATCCTCGACGCCGAGGCGGCCGTGAAGCAGGCCCGCGCAGGGGCCGGTGGCTGGCAGCTCGGCCTCGGCTTGCTGATGGCGGGGCTTATCGGCTTTAGCGTTCGCAAGCGCGGGGTCGGCCTCGGTGCCTCGTACGTGGGCGGCGCGGTGTTCGGCGCCAGCGGCCTGTTCTTTTTGCCGTACATCCTTGGCGGCGCGGCCAGCTGGCCGGTGGTCGAAATGCTGTCGCGCGGCCTGCCGTCGTGGGACCTGGCGCTTCTCGGTCCAGCGGGCCACGGCAACCCGCTGTTCTTCTCGGCGCTGATCCCGCTGGGCCTGGTGGCCACGTTGGCGGGCAGCAAGCGCCTGCGTCCGCTCATTGCGGGCCTGACGGTGGGCGTGGCCGGCCACCTGTTGTTCCACGCCGGCGTGCGCCTCACCGACGTGCAGTGGGTGCCCGACATGCTCGACAGCGTCTGGCTGGCCGCCAACGCCGGGCTGTGCGGCGTGCTCGCTCACCTCACCCTTCGCAAGTAGGCGACGACCGCGAACTTCTACCGACAACGGCGCGCCGGGCCTTTTGCGCTCGGCGCGCCGTTTGCTATTTCGAGATCTATGGGAACGTCGTATCGCATTCGGGTAACGCGCGAGGCCTTCAAGTTTTCTTGCGCGCACATGACGGTGTTTCCCGATGGCCGCAAAGAGCGGCTCCACGGCCACAACTACTTCGTCGGGCTGGAGCTCGAGCTGGCCGACACCTCCTTCGAGAACGTCATCGACTTCGGACCGCTCAAGCAGCAAGTCATTGAGCTGGTGGGAGCCTGGAAAGAGCGCACCATCGTGGCGACGGAAAATCCGATGACCCGGATCCTGCGGGACGAGCCCGACGGCGAACTCGAGTTCACCGTGTGCGGCAAACGCTACGTCCTGCCCCGGGAGGACGCGCTGCTGCTGCCCATCGACAACGCGACCGTCGAGCGCCTGGCCGAACACATCTGTGACCTGCTCATCGAGCGCCTGGCGCCCCAGTGGCCGCCCGGGGTGGTCCGAGCCATCGAAGTGTCGGTGCGCGAGAGCCCGGGCCAGGACGCCGCCATCCGGCGCGCCCTGTAGACCACGCCCACCACGGTCGCGCGCCTGACCTTCCGCCTCGAGTCGGGCCGAGCCCTTCGGGCGCCCTGCGCGGCCGGGGGCCGATCATGACATTCCGATCAGGGGCCGCTATCCCACCGGCGCTGCGCGCCCGTTTTCGAGTGGAATGGACCCGCGCGCTCGGGTGTTCTGTCCGGACAGCGCAGCCCGAAAAAGCGGAAAGCCTTCGGCTTGCGACCGAAGGCTTTCACCCCCAACTCCACGGAAAGTCTAGTAATTAGAATAAGTTAAAGCGTTAGCTAGGCTAGGGAAAATCGCTGTAGTCGAGTCGAGGCGTGGGTAGTCGAAATAAAGGCCGACACACGCGATGCCGACGCCTGTAGCTAGGAGCAACACTCGGGCCATCCCCAGCGGCGCCGGAGAATCCGTTGTATTTTCAGGGGGGTCGTGATACCCAGGCGCCCAACAACGGTTTTTTACCGCGACCCGATCGGGACATCGATGTCAGGCCGATTGTTGGGGCGCGACACTTTCTGCAGAGCATTGCATGGCTGACAACTTGCTCGTCGTAAGCGCCGAGGGCCCAGAGGCCCGCATCGGCGTCGTCGAAAACGGTCGACTGGCCGAGTACTTCCTAGAGCGAAAGCGCGACCTCGGCATGGTCGGCAATATCTACAAGGCGCGCGTGCAGCGCGTGCTGCCCGGTATGCAGGCCGCTTTCGTCGCCCTCGATTCTTCGGTCGAGAAGGCCGCGTTCTTGTACGGCGGTGATGTCGTCGGTGCGAGCGACGACGCCAAGACCCTGTTTTCCGATGCCGACACCGACGAGCGGCCGAAAAAGGGTCGCCGCAAAGGTCGGCGCTCGGCACCGAAACGAAAGATCGAAGAGCTCATCAAAGAGGGCCAAACGGTCATGGTCCAGGCGGTCAAGGACCCCATGGGCCTCAAGGGCGCGCGCGTCACCGGTCAGGTGTCGCTGCCCGGCCGCTACCTGGTCTTCATGCCCATGGCGGACAATGTCGGTGTGTCGCGCCGCATTGCCTCCGAGAGCGAGCGCAAGCGGGTGCGAAAGGTCGTCGAGGGCGCCCGGCCCAAAGAGGGCGGCTTCATCGTGCGGACTGCGGCCGAAGGCGCGACCGACGAGGAGATTGCTGCCGACGTCGATTTCCTGGTCAAGCTGTGGGCGCAAATCAAGGCGCGCGCCGACAAGACCAAGGCGCCGTCGCTCATCTACAAAGACCTCGACGCGGTGCTGCGGTCGGTGCGCGATCGCCTGACCGACGACATCGACGCGGTGGTGTTCGACTCGGAAGAGGTCTTCGAGCGCGCGCAAAAGTTCGTCAAGGCGTTCATGCCCAAGTGGCTGGATCGGCTCCAGCTCTACGACGGCCGCACGAGCTTGTTCGATCACTACGGCCTCGAGGCGGACGTGCGGTCCGCCATCGAGCGTCGGGTGCCCCTGTCGTCCGGGGGCTCCCTGGTCATCGACCAGGGCGAGGCGCTCACCTCGATCGACATCAACACCGGCAGCTTCGTCGGCAAAAAAGACCTCGAAGAGACCATCACCAAGAACAACCTCGAGGCCTGCGTGGTGGTGGCCCAGCAGCTGCGCCTGCGCAACCTCGGCGGCATCATCGTGGTCGACTTCGTCGACATGGAGAAGGAGTCGAACCGCAAGAAGGTCTTCGAGGCCTTCATGAAAGCCCTCGAGGCCGACCACTCGCGGACCAACGTCGTGAAGATCAGCGAGCTCGGCCTGGTCGAGATGACCCGCAAGCGGACGCGGGAGTCCCTCGACCAGGTGCTGTGCGAGGCGTGCCCGACCTGCGAGGGGCGCGGGCGCCTCAAGACCGCCGAGACGCTGGCCTACGAGATCCTGCACGAGACCCGGCGTCTCGGGCCCGTGATCAAGGCCGACTCCATCGTCATCAAGTGCCACCCGGACGTCGCCGCCCAGCTTGAAAAGCACGATCGCGAGTACCTCGACGTGCTCGAAAAGCGCTTTCAAAAAGCCATCGTGTTCGAAAAGGCCCCGGCAATGAAGCGGGAGATCTTCGACATCGGCGGCCACACCAACGCGGTGAAAGAAGAGCCGGCCAGCGGTCGCGGTCGCGGTCGCGGCGGAGCGAACAAGCGAGGCGGCCGGTCGTCCTCGTCCTCGTCGTCCTCGTCGTCCTCGTCGTCGTCCTCGTCGAGCCGCGGTCGTCGCGGCGGTCGCGGTCGAAGCAAAAAGGGCGCCGACAAACAGCCCGCAGCGGAGAGTTAGTCAATGCCGGGGGGCGGCGACGACGGCCAGCAGATGGTGCCCCGCGACGAACGGGCGACGGTAAACCACGAGTTCGAGTCCATCGACCAGTTCATCGTCGAGTACGTCACCAACGTGTCGAGAAGCGGCGCGTTCATCAAGAGCAAGGCGCCGTTGCCGGTGGGGACCCGGGTCAATCTGCGGTTCACCGTGATCATGGACGACCCCGAGATCATCGAAGGCGTCGGCGAGGTGGTGCGGGTGAGCGACGACCCGCCGGGCATGGGCGTCGTCTTCACCCGGCTGTCGCCCGTCTCCCAGCGGTTGATTGCCGAGCTGCTCACCCGCCGCAAAGTCGGTGCCGCGGCGCGGCCCACCGAGTAGAATCAACCGGTGCCAAGTCTATTCGACGAGGTAAAAAGCGGCCTGGGCGCTTTGCTCGACAAAGTCGCGGGCGAAGAAGATGGCCCCATTCGCGAGCTAACGCCCCAGCAGCTGCGAGAAGAGCTGACCGCGCGCGAAAAGCTGCGCAGCGGTTCGCCGTCGGTGACGCACCCCATCGCCCGGCGCGCCGACTCGAGCGCCGCGGCCCGAAAAGCGCGGGCGTCGATGGCAAAAGAGCGCGAGGCGCGCATTCGCGGCGCGCGCAAAAAACGCGAAGCGGCGGCCCGGCGCGCCGAGGAGGCCGCCTTCGAAGAGGCCAAGCGGCGCGCCGCCGAACAAGCCCGGCGCGAAGCCGCCGCCGGCGCCCGCCGGTCGTCCCAGGCTCGCCCCGGTGGCAGCAGCAGCCGCTCTTCCGGCTCGCGCGGCCCGTCCATCGGCCGCGACAAAGCCATCGCCGAGCACTACAAAACCCTCGACCTGCCCTACGGCGCCGACTTTCCGACGGTCAAAACCCAGTTCCGCAAGCTCCTGCGCAAGTACCACCCGGACCTGCACAGCGGCACCGCCAAACAAAAAGCCGCCGCCGAACTAACCACCAAGTTCAACGTCGCCTACAACGCCCTCGAAGAACACCTAAAGAACAAGTAACCCGACGGGCCCTGTTCGCGACCAGGGACGAACCTCCTTCCGCACGTCCAGCTCAACCGCGGCAAACACCAAGCTCACCGCCCGCCAGCCGCCTGTAGTGCACCTGCACATTTCACGCGCAAGACCGATGCCGCAGCGGAGCCCGAGGGAATCGCTCCAAACAAACTCAAGGCCGCTCAAAGCCCACACGCCCGCCAGCCGCTGTCGTGCACGTGCACGTTTCCCGCGCACGACCGGTGCCGCTGCGAAGCGACAGGGAATCGCTCTACACAGACTCAAGACCGCACAAGGGCCACACGATGCCCACCCGCCCTCCCGCCCGACGCTGGCGGCCGCACAACCCTCCCAACAACCTGCCGGCCACGGGCCGGCACCTTCAGTAATCCCCCATCACCCCGCCCGCGCGCGCCGCCGCCCGACCGAGGGGCGAAGACGATGGGGGCTGTCCGCGCGCAGTTCGGACCGCACGCGCCAACGTTGACGCTCGGCACGACGCCCTGCGCTCTACGCCCGACGGATCGGCGGACCGTATGCTTGAGCACGGACAGCCCCCATCGCGTAGCCCCGCTCCGCTCAACGCGTCTTTTCGTACCCGCGCCCCACCGCGCAGCCCCGCTCCGCTCAACGCGTCTTTTCGTACCCGCGCCCCATCGCGCAGCCCCGCTCCGCCCAACGAGTCTTTCCCCGCCCCCGCCTCCACCCGACATCGCCGAGAGCTAAAGCCCGCGCGCTCGAAGATGATCCACGATGTGCTCGTACATCGGCCGCGCGTCAAAATCCTTCGACCAACCTATCTGCGCCCAGTGGTCCGCATTGGTCTCGAGGATCACCTCGCCCCAGACCTGCGAGGTCGACGGCACGACCCCGTCGCTGGTGCCCGCCCGGCGACTGAGCAGGTGCCGGCTGGTCTTGAGTGCCAGCGAGGTCTGCGCGCCGCGGCAGCGAGCGACAACGCTGGCGTAGTACACCCCATCGGCATCGCGGATTTCCTGGTTGAACCGCTCCATGCTGGCCGGGGTCAGGTTTTCCGCTCCACCGGCGGCAATGCCCACGGTTTCGAGCACGCTGCGCACGACGCGGCCGGGGGCGGTGCGAGCCAGGTCGGCCAGGGGCGTGCCGTGGTGAGGCGAGCCAATGGTCACCAGCGACGCGACCCGGCCGGCCAAACCGAGTTTGCTGATGGCGTAGCGGGCGTCAATGCCGCCCATGCTGTGGGCGATGAGGTTGACCTGGGCGGCGTCGAGGGCCTCGACGTAGGACGACAGAATGCGCGCTCGCTCGGCCACCGACGCCACCGGCGGCAGGCGAACCTGGTGGAGCTGTTCGCCCCGCCGGGTCAGTGCCTCGGCGATGCCGCGAAAGTAGTCGTGCCGCCGGCCCAGCACTTCGACCGAGTCGAAGCCGAACATGCCGTGCACCAGCACGAACGGATACGGCCCGCGGGGCCGTCGGGCCCGGCGAACGAGCAGCCACAGGACGGCGAAAACGCCCAGGGCGACGGCGAGTGAGACGAAAGCTGCGGGGGTCAACGCTTCGCCCAAGCGTAGCAGTCGCGCGGCGGTCTACGACCGCGGCAGCGCGAGTCGGCCCGCGCGTCGCCGCCTCGGGACGAACGCCGCCGCAAGCACGGCCAGCCAGCAAAACGGCGCCAGGCCGGCGATCCACGCGTTGGGCCGCCCTCCCTCGTAGAGCGGCAAATCGGCCACCAGGACGGCTGGACCGTTTTCGACGTGGTCTTGCTGCGCAAGCACGTTGCCGCGGGCGTCGACGACGGCGCTCACGCCGTTGAACGCGGGCCGCACGACGGCGTAGCCGTTTTCGATGGGCCGAAACCGGCTGTTTTCGAAGTGGTAGTCCTTTACCTGCGCCCAGTCCTGGGTCGGCACCACGACGATCTGAGCGCGAGCGCGGCCCAGGGCCCGCGCCAGGTCGGTGAAGTTGTCGTCCTGGCAAATCATGCCGCCCACGAGCGGCGCGTCGCTCCCCAGTGCGGCCGGGCGCCAGCTGACCAGGCTGCCGTCGCCGGCGACGTAGTCTTCGATGTAGGGGATGAGATGGGTCTTGCGGTACTCGCCGGCCAGACTGCCGTCGCGGTCGACGAAAGCGATGCGGTTGTCGTGGTCGCCGAGGTTGAAGTAGCCGACGGCCAGGGCGACCTGCCGCTCGCGGGCGAAGGCGCCCAGGTCCGCGAGCAGTTGATCGCGCTGGGGCCGGGTGAGCACCATGGTCGCCTCTGGCGTTGCGATGAGCTTTGCGCCGCGGTCGGCTGCGTCGGCGAGCCAGGCCATGAGCTCGGGGTGCGGCCCTTCGGTGGTTGAGCCATTCCAACCGATGGCCGCGACGCGCGCGCTGCCGGCGGACACGCTGGTTATCGAGAGGTAGGCGGCGAACGCGAGCTGAAGCAGGAGCAGAGCCGCCAGGGCGCCCGCGGCCCGGCGCCGGTCGCCGGTACCGTCGCCGGCAAACATGCGGGCGATCAGCGCCTGCGCCGCGACGAGGGTAAAGACCACCCCGGTCATGCCCAGGATCGACGCGACCGGCACCGCGCCGGGGGCCGCGCTGGCGACTCGCGCGAAGGACTGCGCCGTACCCCATACCGGCACCGCGTGATAGCTCACCCACTCGAGCAGCGCGATCACCGCCGCGACCGCCAGGGGGCCCGCCACAGGGCCGCGGTGAACGAGCCGTGCGCCCACGGTGAAGCCGATGACCCACAGGAGGCTCAGGGCGAGGGCGAGGGGAATCCCCAGCCGCACGGGGAACTCGAGCATCCACAAAAGAGCGCCGTTGTACACGGCGCCGAAAACCAGTGCGGCCAGGGCCGCGCGCCACCACCTGACTCGTTGGCGGGTCAGCGCAAACAGAATCGGCACGAACGCCACGCCGACCAGCGGCCACGCATGCACCGGGTGGTCCGAGCAAAACAGCAGCAGGCCCGAGAGGGCGGCGAGTCCGTAAAGCACGGCGGCGAGCATACGCGCCGCCGGCCCGGAGCCAACCGCCAATCGGCCCGATCGGGGCGTTTCGCGCCCGGTCAGGCGGGTTGCATCGGGCCCCGCGGCGCACCACGCTAGGTAGTGTGGACGGGCCCGGCGGTTGTCGCGCGCCGCCGAGCTGGTGAGTCGTGAGCGGAGTTGCCCCCATCGAAACCCTCGTGGACAGACTTCGGCGTCGCCGCGTGGCTGCCCTTGCGGTCGTCAATCTGCGGATTCTCCTCGGCTTTGCCTTTGTGCCGGCCGGGCTCAAGAAGGTCCTGGGACAACCCTTTACCGACCCGGCGAACACCGGGCCGTTTCACGATTTTCTCGACGCGTTTTTTGGCACCGGCGCGTTCTACGGCTTTGTGGGCGCCGTCCAGCTCAGCTGCGCCGCTCTGCTCATGACCCAGCGCTACGCGCTGCTGGGCGCGCTGGCCGCGCTGCCGGTGTTTGCGGCGATCACCGTGTTTTGCTGGAGCACCGATGCCGGGGTGCCCACCCGAACGGGTGACCCTGCTCATGACCCTGGCGATCGCAGCGCTTTTGGCGTGGGACGCCCGCCGCCTGCGCGGCCTGTGGAGCAGCGCGGCGAGCCCGCCGGCGGCGGCTCCCGACGTGGACGAGCGCCTGTGGGGGAGCTGTGGGGCCGCGATTCTCGCCTATTACGGCGCAGTGTGCGCGCTCTCGGGCGGCGTGTACCGACCTCGCGGCGCGGAGCTCGACAACCCGCTTTTTTACTCGCTGCCCCTGCTGCTGGTGTTTCCGGCGGTGACGTACCTGCTGGAGCGGCGCGCGCGCCGGTAAGCGCAGTCGGCTAGCTGCCGGGGATCATCTCGAGGTCGGCCCCCGACGTCACTTCGCCGCGCAGCACCCGGTAGTTGCCGCCCCACTGCTCGACGACCAGCGTCGCGTTGCCGGGCGCGTTGTAGCGCCAAAAGCGGCAGCGCAGGGCCGCGTCGTTCGCGGCGATGGCCGGGCCAACGTCGCCCTGCACCCGCGCGGTCGCGGTGCCTCGGCCTTCCTGGGTATAGGCGGTCTTGTCGGCAATGAGTTTCTCGGGCGGGTAGCCCGTGACTTCCACTTCGTTGTCCTGCTCGAGCAGGCGCAAGGTCTGGCTGCCCCGCTCAAGCCCCACGGTGAGCCAGAGCTCCTTGTCGACGTCCAGCAGCCGGGCCGAGCGCCAGCGGTGGCCGTCTTCGTCGTAATGGACGACGCCCTCGACCAGGTAGTCGCTGCCCCCGGTTTGCACCACGTCGCCCACGCGCAGATCGGTGATCGGTCGCTCCAGCAGCATGGAGGCGGCCTGGCCGTCGGTGAGCAGCGGGCGGTCCGGAGTGCCCTCCAGCTCGTCGGTGCGCCGGGCCAGGAGCACCATGCCCCCGCCGACGATGGTTGCGGCGCCGACGATGGCGAACAGGGCGATGAGCAGGCCGGTAAACATGGGGCGGCGAGATTGTGGACCCCCGGTCGGCGTGGGTCAAACGCCGCTCCCGGAGCCTTCGGGGCTCGCTAACGCACTGCAGCATAATGCCTCCGGGTTTCGGCTGGGCCCTTCCTTGACAGCGCCAATGGCGAGCGACTACACCGATTTCCGCCCTGAGACCCGCTCGCACGTGCGGGCCTCGAACACGGAGGATTGTGCATGGTTGCGGTGCAAAGCCAAGACGACATCCGGCGCGTGCTGTCCGAGGACGGCAAAGTCCTGTCGGGCGCGCGCGTGCCCGAGATTCCTCGCGATCACCTGGTGAAGCTGTTCGACACCATGTTGCTCACCCGCACCATGGACGAGCGCATGATGCGCCTGCAGCGCCAGGGCCGCCTCGGGTTCTACATGACCTCGACCGGCGAAGAGGCGTCGCACTTCGCGGTCTACGGCCTCAAGGACAGCGACTGGGTGTTCCCGTCCTACCGCGAGCAAGGCGTGTTCTTCTGGCGCGGCTACTCGGCCGCGGACTACATCAACCAGCTCTACGGCAACGCCGACGACCCGACCAAGGGCCGGCAGATGCCGGTGCACCACAGCGCCGCCGCCCTCAACATCGTCTCGATTAGCTCGCCGGTCGGCACGCAGATTCCCCAGGCGGCCGGCGCCGCCTGGGCCGCCAAGATCGCCAAGAAGAACGACGTGATGATGGCCTACTTCGGCGAGGGCACCAGCTCGACCGGGGCCTTTCACGTGGGCATGAACTTCGCCGGTGTGAGCAAGGCGCCGGTCGTGTTCGTCTGTCGCAACAACGGCTGGGCCATCTCGACATCGCGCGACAAGCAAACCGCGGCCAAGACCTTCGCGTCCAAGGCCGTGGGTTACGGCATGCCCGGCGTGCGGGTCGATGGCAACGACGTGCTGGCCATGATCTCGGTGGCGAACGAGGCCATCGAGCGAGCCCGGGCCGGCGAGGGCCCCACCCTCATCGAGGCCTGCACCTACCGGCTTGGGGCGCACTCGTCGTCGGACGATCCGTCCGCCTACCGCGACGCCAGCCAGCCCACCGAATGGGCGCAGCGCGACCCCATCACCCGCTTTCGCGCCTATCTCGACGGCATCGGCGTATGGAGCCAGGAGATGGAGAACGAGATGTTGGCCCGGCACAACAAGGCCATTGGCGAGGCCCACGCCCACGCCGACTCCCAGGTCGCACCGCCGGTCGAGACCTTGTTCGACGACGTCTACGAAGAGCTGCCCTGGAACCTGCGCGAGCAAAAGGAGTGGCTCATGGAGCAAGAGCGGACCAAGTCGCCGCACTCGCACTAGGGCCTGGAGCCACGGAGCAAACCAATGCCAACGATGAACATCATCCAGGCGGTCAACGACGCCCTGCGCATCGAGATGCGCCGCGACGACCGCGTCGTGATCCTCGGCGAAGACGTCGGCAAGTTCGGCGGCGTTTTCCGCGCCACCAGCGGCCTGTACGACGAGTTCGGCGCGGATCGCTGCATCGACACGCCGCTGGCCGAGGCCGGCATCATCGGGACCGCTATCGGCATGGCCCTGTACGGGCTGCGTCCGGTGCCTGAAATTCAGTTCGCCGACTTCATCTTTCCGGCCTTCGACCAGATCGTCAACGAGCTGGCGAAGTTCCGGTACCGGTCGGGCGGCCAGTACCCGTGCCCGGTGGTCATTCGCACGCCGTACGGCGGCGGCATTCGCGGCGGTCACTACCATTCGCAGTCGCCCGAGGCCCTGTTTGCCCACACCCCCGGGCTCAAGGTCGTGATTCCGGCGACGCCGACCGACGCAAAGGGCCTGCTGTTGTCGGCCCTGCGCCAGGACGACCCGGTGCTGTTCATGGAGCCCAAGCGGGTGTACCGCGCGGCGCGCGGCGACGTGCCCGAGGGCGACTACGAGATCGAGCTCGGCAAGGCGGCCATCACGCGCGAGGGCGACCAGGTGACGCTCATCGCCTACGGGGCCATGCTGCACACCGCTCACGAAGCGGCCGACAAGGCCGCCGACCAGGGCATCTCGGTGGAGGTCATCGACCTGCGCACTCTGGTGCCCTTCGACATCGAGACGCTGCTCGAGTCGGTCAAGAAGACGGGCCGCTGCGTGGTCGCCCACGAAGCTCCCAAAACCTGCGGCTACGGCGCCGAACTGGTGGCTTCCATTCAGGAGCGCGTCATGGAATACCTCGAGGCGCCCATCTTGCGCGTGGCCGGCTTCGACACCCCGTTTCCGTACACGCTCGAACACGAGTACATGCCGAACGCCGACCGGATTCTCGGTACCGTTCGCCAGACCCTGGAGTGGTAAATCATGTCGTTCAACTTCCACCTGCCGGACATCGGCGAAGGCGTCATCGAAGGCGAGATTGTTTCGTGGAAGGTCGGTGTCGGCGACACCGTGAGCCTCGACCAACCCATGGTCGAAGTTCAGACCGACAAGGCCACGGTTGAGATTCCGTCGCCGCGCGCGGGCACCATCAGCGAGATTCGCTTTCAAGAGGGTGAAATCTGCCCGGTTGGCGACATCCTGGTCATCATTGACACGGGCGAGGGGGCGGCCGAGAGCGCTCCGGCGGCAGCGGCTGAAAGCTCGGCCGGCAACGGCGCGACTCAGGTAACGCCGCCGACGGCTCCCGCGGCGCCCCCGGTGGCGGCGCGGCCCGAAGTCATCGACGCCAGCGCCGACCGCGATCGCGTGCTGGCGACGCCGTCTACCCGTCGGCTTGCGCGCAAGCTCGGCGTGGACCTGGGTATGGTGCCGGCAACGGGCAAAAACGGCCGGGTCACCAGCGACGACGTGCGCTCGTTTGCCGACGGGGGCGTGCCCGAGATGCCGGCGACGACCACGGCGCGCCCGGCGGCGGTTCCCGCGGTCACTTCGGCGCCCGCGGCGACGAACACGGCGCTGGCCCGGACGGAGCCGGCGCCCATCGCGGTGCCGAGCATGGGCGACGAGGAGCGCATTCCGTTTCGCGGGGTGCGGCGCAAGATCGCCGACAACATGGTTCGCTCGGCTTTCACGGCCACCCACTTCACCTACGTGGAGGAAGTGGACATGACCGAGATGGTCGAGGTGCGCAAGCGCATCAAGGCCAAGGCGGCCGAGCGCGGCATCAAGCTCACCTACCTGCCGTTTCTGGTCAAAGCCGTGGTCGCCGGCCTCAAGAAGTGGCCGGCGCTCAATGCCTCTCTCGACGAGGCCACGCAGGAGATCGTTCGCAAGTTCTACTACCACATCGGCATCGCCGCTCAGGGCCCGAACGGCCTGGTGGTGACGACGGTCCGCGACTGCGACCGGCTGTCGATCTTCGGCATCGCGCGCGAGATTCAGCGCCTGGCCGACGCGGTCCAGGACGGCTCGATCACCCGCGACGACATGACCGGGTCGACGTTTACGATCTCGTCCCTCGGCGTACTCGGCGGCGTGATGGCCACGCCCATCATCAACTTCCCCGAGGTCGGTATTCTGGGCGTGCACAAGATGTCTCAGCGCCCCGCGGTGGTCGACGGCGAGATCGTGCCGCGCTGGCTCATGAACCTGTCCATCAGCCTCGACCACCGGCTGGTCGACGGGTGGGACGGCGCCATGTTCATTCAGGAGATCAAGGGCCTGCTCGAGGACCCGGAGCTCCTTTTCATGGAACAGGGGTAAGCCAATGGCCGTGAGCAGCGCACCGGTGGCGAGCTATTTCGACGGATCGGAGCTCGACAAAGCGACGGGTCTGTACCAGCTCGTCGATGAAACCGGCACCGGTGACGCTGCGGCGATTGCGGCCGCGGGCATCGACCGCGACCTGGCCCGGCGCATGTACCGGGGAATGGTCACCATTCGCGTCATGGACGAGCGCCTGCTGGCGCTGCAGCGCCAGGGCCGCATCGGCTTTTACGGCGAGGCCCGCGGTCAGGAAGCCGCGGTGGTTGGCTCGGCGGCGGCTCTCGAGGCCGACGACTGGCTGGTGCCGGCGCTGCGCGAGGCCGGCGCGGGCATCTTTCGCGGCATGACCCTCGACTCCTATGTCGCCCAGATCTACGGCAACGGCGAGGACCCGACGAAGGGGCGGCAGATGCCCTGTCACCCTTGCGACAAGGAAAACCACTACGTGGTGATGAGTTCCTGCGTGTCGTCGCAGATTCCCCACGCGGTGGGCATCGCCTGGGCGATGAAGATCAAGGGCGACACCGGCCGCTGCGCCATGGGGTTCATGGGCGACGGCGGCACCAGTGAAGGCGATTTCCACGTGGCGCTCAACTTCGCGGGCGTGAGCGACGCACCGGTGGTGCTGGTGTGCCAGAACAACCAGTGGGCCATCTCGACGTCGGGCGAGCGCCAGACCGCTTCGCAGACGATTGCCATCAAGGGGCTCGGCTACGGGGTTGAGTCTTTGCGCGCCGACGGCAACGACGTGTTCGGCACCTACGCCGTGGCTCGCTACGCCGCTGAAAAGGCGCGTCGCGGGGGCGGGCCGACGTTTTTGGAGCTGCTTACCTACCGGGTTAGCGCCCACTCGTCGTCGGACGACCCGTCGCGCTACCGAGACGAGTCGGTGACCGACGAATGGCGCGAGCGGCGCGACCCGGTGCTTCGCATCGAGAAATTCTTGCGCGATCGCGGGTGGCTGGCCGCTGGTGAAGCCGAAACCTGGGCGGCCGACATCGAAAAAGAAGTGCGCGCGGCCATCGCGCGGCAGGAGAGCGCGGCCCCGCCCCCGGTAGAATCCATCATCGACGACGTCTTCGTAGAGCCGACCGCCGCCCTGCGCGAGCAGTTCGCCGAGGCGCGCCCGTTCTTCGGCGCGAAGCCGTCGCACTAGCAGTAACGAAACAGAAGGCACAAGGAACATCGACATGGCTGATCTCAAGCGCGACGCGGTCGTAATCGGTAGTGGCCCGGGTGGCTACGTGGCGGGCATTCGCCTCGGCCAGCTCGGCCTCAAGGCCGCGGTCATCGAGAAGGAGGCGCCCGGCGGCGTGTGCCTCAACGTCGGCTGCATTCCGTCGAAGGCGCTCATCTACGCGGCCAAGACCTACGACAAGATGAGCCACGCCGACGAGATCGGCATCAAGGTCGGCAAGCCCAAGGTCGACATGAAGGCCATGCAGAAGTGGAAGGGCGGCGTGGTCAAGAAGCTCACCGGCGGCGTGGGCCAGCTGGTCAAGGCCAACGGCGGCGAGATTCTCGAGGGCACCGGGTCTATCGAAAAGGCCGGAGCCGACGGCTACGCCGTGGTCGTCGACAACGGCGGCAAAAAGCAGCGCGTGATCACCAAGAACGTGATCATCGCGACCGGCTCGCGGCCGATTCAGATTCCCGGGTTCGAGGTTGACCAAAAGCGCGTGCTCGACTCGACCGGCGCTCTGGACCTCGACGAGGTGCCCAAGCGCCTGGTGGTCATCGGTGGCGGCTACATCGGCCTGGAGCTGGGCATGGTCTACGCCAAGCTCGGTTCGAAGGTGACCGTGGTCGAGATGATGGACTCGGTCCTGGCCGGTATCGAGCCCGAGTGCGTCAAGGTCGTGGCCCGCAAGCTCAAGAAGATGGGCGTCGAGGTCATGACCCAGGCCAAGGCCAAGGGCTGGGAAGAAAAAGACAAGCGCGCCGTCGTTACCGTCGAGGCCAAAGACGGCAGCGAGGTCAAGATCGACGCCGACAAGATCCTGCTTACCGTTGGCCGTCGGCCCAACTCCGAGGGCCTGGGGCTCGAGGCGCTCGGCGTCAAGGTCGAGCGCGGTTACATCCAGGTGGACAAGCAGCTCAAGACCAACGTGCCCGGTATTTACGCCATCGGCGACGTGGTCGGCGGCATGATGCTCGCCCACAAGGCCAGCAAAGAGGCCGAGGTGGTCGCCGAGGTCATCGCCGGCCACAAGGCCGAGATGGACGTGCGCACCATTCCCGCGGTCGTGTTCACCGACCCCGAGATCGCGTCGACGGGCATGACCGAGCAGGAAGCGAAGGACGCGGGCCGCACCGTCAAGGTCGGCAAGTTCCCGTTTGCAGCTCTGGGCCGGGCGCTGTCGGTCAACGACACCGACGGGTTCTTCAAGGTCGTTGGCGACGCCGAAAGCGGGGAAATCCTCGGCGTGCACATCGTCGGCAACGGCGCCTCGGACCTCATCAGCGAGGGCGCCCTGGCCATCGAAATGGGCGCCGTCCTCGAGGACGTCTCGCTCACCATTCACCCGCACCCGACCCTCGGCGAAGGCGTCATGGAAGCCGCCGCCGCCGCCATGGGCGAAGCCGTCCACATCGTCAACAAGTAGCGAATCCCACACTCGGGGACGGTGTTGCCAGGTTGCCGCTCCGCCCCCGAGTCGGTTGGGAATCCCGCATTCGGGGACGGTGTTGCCAAGTTGCCGCTCGTGGCTGAGCGTGGCTCAACTTCCTGATACCGTTCGAGCGCGGCCGGGCCGAGTGAGGTCGCGCGCGGAGTTGGCAACTCTGCAAGACCGTCCCCAAACGTAGTGTCCCCGACGTACCCGCATGGCGATTAGCGTTTTCGATTTGTTCACCGTGGGCATCGGGCCTTCGAGCTCGCACACGGTGGGGCCGATGCGCGCGGCCACTCGTTTCCTGCACCGGTGCGAGCGCGAGGGCGTATTCGACTCGATCGCCGCGGTAAAGGCCGAGCTGTTCGGCTCCCTGGGCGTGACCGGCAAGGGCCACGGCACCGATCGGGCCGTGCTGATGGGCCTGGAGGGTGCCGAGCCGGAAACGGTCGAGCCCGACGGCATCGATGCGCGCGTCGAGGCGATCGCAACCGGCCGACGGTTGCGCTTGCTCGGGCGCAGCGACATCGCGTTCGACCCAAAGAAGCACCTGAAGTTCTGGCGCGGACGCTCGCTGCCGCTGCACCCGAACGGCATGCGGTTTTCCGCGTTCGACGACGCGGGGGCGCGGCTCATCGAGCGGGTGTACTACTCGGTCGGCGGCGGTTTCGTGGTCGACGAGAACACCGCGGAGCAGGACCGGCTGGTCAAGGACACCACGCCGCTGCCGCGGCCGTTTTCGAGCTGCGACGAACTGCGCGCCTACGGCAGCGCCGCGGCCGCCCGCAAGTCCATCGCGGAGGTGATGCTCGACAACGAGCGCACGTGGCGCAGCGACGATGACATTCGCGCGGGCCTGCTGGCTCTTTGGGAGGTGATGCGAGCGTGCGTTGAGCGCGGCTGCACCCGCACCGGCACCCTGCCCGGCGGCCTGAAGGTCGAGCGCCGGGCCGCCCGCATGCGCGACGAGCTGCGCCGGCGGCCCGAGGCCGCGACGGTGGATCCGCTGACCGTGCTCGACTGGATCAACCTCTACGCCCTGGCGGTCAACGAGGAAAACGCCGCCGGTGGCCGCGTGGTGACCGCGCCGACCAACGGCGCCGCCGGCATTGTGCCGGCGGTGCTTCACTACTACGAGCGTTTTTGCCCCAACGCGAGCGACGACGGCATCGTGCGCTTTTTTCTCGTCGCCGGGGCCATCGGCATCCTCTACAAGGAAAACGCGTCCATTTCGGGAGCCGAGGTTGGCTGTCAGGGCGAAGTCGGCGTGGCCTGCTCCATGGCGGCCGGCGGGCTGGTGGCGGCCCTGGGCGGAACCGACGCCCAGATCGAAAACGCCGCCGAAATCGGCATGGAGCACAACCTCGGTCTGACCTGCGATCCGGTCGGCGGCCTGGTACAAATTCCCTGCATCGAGCGAAACGCCATGGGCGCCGTCAAGGCGGTCAACGCGGCCCGCATGGCCCTGCGCGGCACCGGACTGCACAAGGTGTCCCTCGACCGCGTCATCCAGACCATGCGACAGACCGGCGCCGACATGAAGACCAAGTACAAAGAGACGTCGCGCGGCGGCCTGGCCATTAACGTGATCGAGTGCTGATGGCTGACCCGCAAACCGACGCAGGTCCCGTGCCCGGAGCCTTGCTCGACCTGGGTCGCGCTCACTACCGCGACGCGTACGACAAGCAGCTCGAGGTTCTCGGCCAGGTGCAGCGCGACGAAGCGCCCGACACGCTGATCGTTGTCGAGCACCCGCACGTCATTACCCTCGGCCGGTCCCGCGGCGCGAAGGAAAACGTGCTCGCCGCCGGCGACATCGAGGTCGTAGAAATCGAGCGCGGCGGCGACGTCACCTACCACGGCCCGGGTCAGCTAGTCGCCTATCCCATCGTCAAGCTGCGCGACGGCGAACGCGACCTGCACAAGTTCCTGCGCAACCTCGAACAAGCCATGATCGACTGCCTCGCGGGCTACGAGCTCTCGGCAGGCCGCGTCGAAGGCAAAACCGGCGTTTGGACCGGCGCCGCGGGCCACGAGCGCAAGCTCGCGTCCATCGGCATCGCGTGCCGCAAATGGGTCACCTTTCACGGCCTGGCCCTCAACGTGAATACCGACCTCGACTACTTTCACCGCATCAACCCGTGCGGTTTCGAAAGCGCCGTCATGACCAGCATGCACGTCGAGCTCGACAAGCCGACCCTCGATTTCGCCGCCGTCAAAACCAGCCTCGCAGCCCACCTCGGCCAAACCCTCGGCCGGGATTTCGCGTAGGGAAGCGCCGGGCCCCGTCTAGGGCCCGGCGAGGAAGAAATCCTAAAGAGCGTTCGTGCAGGTCACGTTCGAGATCAGCGAGTAGCAACGGTCGGCGTTGCCCGATCGTATGCGGCTCCAAATGCGACGGGTACGATCGTAGTAGTAGTACGTAGTTTCGTCGCTTCCGCACGTGTCCTTCCGCCAGGACGATGCGCGCTCGAATCCGTTGAGTCGGCAATATTGATCTGCGGTGTCTCGCTCGAACCTCTCGCCCCATAGTTTCTTGCGGCGACCGTACGTGTCCAAAACGTGGACGTCGTTTCGATCCCCCCAGCCCGTGAGGCCGTCGCACGCGACTCTTGAAATCAATGGGTAGCAAGCCTCGGCGTTCCCTGAACGCCTAGACATGAACGCCTCCGCACGCGAGTCGAAGTAGTAGAATCGAGTCTCGTCCTCGCCGCACGCGTTCGTGTCGTAGCTCGTCGCACCGTTCGCTTTGAAAAGGCGACAGTAGCCGTCCGCGGTCGCCTTGACGTCAGTTGTCGTCGCGTCGCCCCAAAGCCGCTCCCACTTCCGGTAGCGGAAGATCCGGACACTTGTCGGAGTGTTCGGGGTGACGGGGTCTCGAGACGAACCAGCCGTTGGGGTCGGCGCTTGCTGGCACGCGTCGAGGAGCGCATTCCAGTGTTTGTCATAGCTCTGGTCCGTCGGAAACGGGGGCATTACCCCGAGTTGATTCGATATGCGAAGCACGCCGCAGTAGCCGTTGAGCTCGCTAGAGATCGACGGGAAGCGGCCGGCGATGTCGCCGTTGTGGCAGTCGAGACAAGAGCCATCATCAGGACCGATGGGCGTATCGTAGAGCGTCGTTCCAGGTCCCGGGTTGTCGGGCCAAGAAACCGGAACCAGCGGTGACTGCCAGAACCGGCTCACGTCCAGCTTGTCGCCGAGGTCGAGCGCGGTGCCCGGATGAATCACGAACGGATTCTCGCCAGCGTGGCAGTCAGAGCAGGTTCCACCGGGGTGAGTTGCCAGATCGGCTCCGCCAATCCAAGGGCCTGGATCATCGACAAAGGTCGACGTGATGCGCGCGCGCTCGGAATAGACGGTGTCTCCGTTGTCCCGATCCCACTCAACAGGCTGGGCGTTATCCCAGAAGCACGACGATCCACTTGTACCCAGGCAGATCACACCAAAGCTTGCGGCGGGAACGCGGTCGCCCTCTGCTCTCGGAAGCGCGATGCACAGGCCGAGGGCGCTCTCGTAGTAGTACACGTGGGCAGTCCGTTGCGAGAGAATGAACTCTTGCGCGTCGGTGAGGATGCCCGAGAATTTCCACGAGGAAGAACCCCAGGTCGGGGGCAAGGGAACTCCACGGGCTCGACAATCGCGAGCGTATTGCCGGCCACTGGAGGTCGTTGGTTCCGCGAGTGCGGGTGCGGCGCTCAGCGAATCCACGGCGAGAAATCCCAGGCCTGCTGCGACGAGTAGTAGTTTGTTGATGGTGTTGAACACAGGTGTCTCCTTTCCGAGGAAAGGTACGGGCCCTGCGGGAACAACTCCTGACCAGCTCTGGACCGTTCAACTGCAACGATTTCGTCGCGTCCGGAGGCATTCGTCACACGAACCGCCAGACTGGTGCTTGCGTCAGCTCGATGGCGCCGGCGTCGAGCACGAGAGCAAGGCGACCTGGAAAAATGACGCCCCCGGCCGGCTACCTGTTCACCCGGTGCGGACGCTGAAGTCCCGGACGGCGACGACCGTCTTTTCCTCGATGTCGACGAGGAAGCTCCGGCCGGTGCCGACGCGGCCGTCGAAGGCCAGCAGATACCAGACGTCGAGGGTCCACTTGTCGTGCTCGGATTCACACGGCGGCGTCCACGACACGGCCTCGAGCTCGCCGAGGTGGGGCGGCCGGTTTCCGGCGCCCGAGATGCGCGCGTATTCGTCGGACTTGCTGGCCACGCGCACGGCGGCCCGGGCGTCGCTGCCCTTGATTTCTCGTCGCCAGGCCGAGGTCAAACGGGTCTTGCCGACTTCGCCGTCGAGCCCGAGCTCGATCTCGTAGGATTCGTCGGCGGCCAGGCCGTCGAAGTCGGGCACGTCGAACTCGGGGTAGCGGTCCCGGCTGCCGATGATTTCGACCCGGTCGTCGAATGCCTCTTGCCCGGCATCGAGGCTGGCCTGGCTGTAATAGGCGTACAAGCGCAGGGTCAGCATCTGCGACGGCAACCGGTGGTCCCAGTCGATGATGCCGATAACGCCGGCGTACTCGTCGCGAAAGGGCACGAATGCGGGCAGCGCCCCGGCGATGCGTTCGCGCGAGTCCTGGTCGCCAAACAGCCCCTGGTACGAAACCCGCGGGTGGCGGCGCACTTCCGCCGCTATCAGCGTCCGCAAATCCGTGGCCATCTCCCCGATCGAGGGTACTACAACCGCTGGGCGACCGCCTGTTCGAGACGTTCGATCACGCTGGAAATCGCCTCGCCGCGCAGTTTGAGGCTCGCGGGATTGACCACCAATCGGCTAGTGACGTCCAGAATGGTCTCGACCTCGACCAGCCCGTTTTGCCGCATGGTCTCGCCGGTCTCGACCAGGTCGACGATCTGGTCCGACAGGCCGATAAGGGGCGCCAGCTCGACCGCGCCGTTGAGCTTGATGACGTCCGAGGTAATGCCCCGGCGCTGCAGAAACGCCCGGGTGATGCGCGGGTACTTGGTGGCGATGCGCAGGTGAATCTGCGAGTTGACGTCGACCGGCCGGTCGCGCGGCTCGGCCACGACCAGCCGGCAAGCCCCGATGCCGAGGTCGAGGGGCTCGTAGAGGTTCCGCTCTTGCTCGTCGAGCACATCGCGGCCGGAAACCCCGATGTCGGCGGCCCCGTAGGCGACGTAGGTCGGCACGTCGGCGGACCGCAGCACCAGCACCCGAATGCCACCGGGACAGTCGAACTGCAGTTTGCGCGACTTGCCGAGGACCGCCGACAGGTCGAAGCCCGCTTCGGCAAACAGCTCCACGGACTGCTTCATGATGCGGCCCTTGGGCAGGCCAATGACCAGCGGGCGACCGTCGGGAGTGGCGAACTCGGAGGCGTTGGCGGGGCGAGGCTTCATGCCCATGGCCCGCATGTACCACGCGCGCCGGCGCGGGTTGAGGGGTAAGGCCGAGCAATTCCGCCGCGCTCTGGCGCCAGGACCCTAGCCCGGGTGTCGCTCGATGGTCGCGCCCAGGGGCCGCAGCTTGTCCTCGATGCGCTCGTAGCCGCGGTCGAGGTGGTAGACGCGCAGGACCTCGGTGCGCCCCTCGGCCACCAGGCCCGCCAGGACCAAACTAGCCGATGCGCGCAGATCCGTAGCCATGACCTGGGCCCCCGACAGCCCCTTGACCCCGCGAATGACCGCGACTCGGCCATCGACGTGGATGTCGGCGCCCATTCGACCCAGCTCGGGCACGTGCATGAAGCGGTTTTCGAAGATCGCTTCTTTGATGACGCTTTGGCCTCGGGCCAGTGACGCCAGCACCATGAACTGTGCCTGCATGTCGGTGGGAAATCCGGGGTAGGGCTGCGTCGTGATGTCGATGGGTTGCAGGTCCCCGGAGTGGCTCACGCGCAGGCCATCTCCCTCGGCGGCGACGGTGACCCCGGCTCGGCGGAGCTTGGCGACCACGGCGTCGAGGTGCTCGGGGCGCACGCCCTCGAGCAGGACGTCGCCCCTCGTGATGGCTGCCGCGATGGCGAACGTGCCGGCCTCGATGCGGTCGGGCATGATCGCGTGCTCGATGGCGTGCAGGGTGTCGACCCCGTCGATGTGGATCTCGGCGGTGCCGGCGCCGGTGATGCGCGCGCCCATCTTGTTGAGAACCTGGGCGAGCTCTTCGACCTCCGGTTCGCGCGCGCAGTTTTCGAGGACGGTGCGGCCCTCGGCCAGGGCCGCCGCCATCATGACGTTCTCGGTGCCGGTGACCGTGGGGATGTCGAACACGATGCGGGCTCCGCGCAGGCGCTCGCACTCGGCCTCGACGTAGCCGTGCGACAGCGACACGGTCGCGCCCATGGCTTCCAGTCCCTTGAGGTGCTGGTCGATGGGCCGGGCACCGATGGCGCACCCTCCGGGCAATGAGACCCGGGCCCGGCCATAGCGGGCGACGAGCGGCCCGAGCACGACCACGCTCGCCCGCATGGTCTTGACCAGCTCGTACGGGGCTTCAAAGCGGTCGCCACCCGTCGGCGCCGCCACTCGCACCGTCCGGTCCCCGCTCACCTCGCAGCCGAGGCGCTCGAGTAGCCGGCCCATGGTGCGAATGTCCTGCAGCGCCGGCACGTTTTTGAACGTGCACGTGCCCTCGGCCAGCAGGGCCGACGCGAGGATCGGCAGGGCGGCGTTCTTGGCTCCGCTAATGCGCACCGAGCCGCTAAGGCGCGGGCCGCCTTCGATTGCGATCTTGTCCATCGCCCCGGAGACTACGCTTTATCGGTGACGTCGACATCGATCGCGTCATCGATAAGTTGCACGTGAACCGTGCCCGTGCGCCCGGCGCCGAAACACTCGAACGCGACGTCCTCGAGGTGCCTGGTCAGCGTAGAAGCGAGCCCTCGAGCGCCGGTTTCGCGGCGCAAGGCGTCGAAAACGATGTGGTCGAGCACCGGTTCCTCGACGTCGAGGACGTAGCCCTCGTCGGCAAACTCTCGTTCCATGCGGGATACAACGTCGCGCCGAAGGATTTTCTTCAGAGTTTCGTTGTCGAGGGCCGAAAACGGAATCACGCGGGTGAACCGGGCGATGAGCTCGGGCAAAAAGCCGTAGGCCTGAAAGTTGGCGACGCTTTCGACCTGCTCGTGGGTAAAGTCCACCGCGATGGCGTCTGGTGCGGCGCCGCGGACGTGCGTTACGCGGCCAAACCCCAGGTTGCCTTGGGTGTCGCGTCGGTGAGCCACCTGCTGAAAGCCGGAAAAGGCGCCCGCCGCGATGAAAGCGATGTCGCCCGTGGACAGCACCACGTGGTCGCCGTAGGTCGAGTGGGTGAGCTCCAGCGGAACGACGACTTCGCTGGTCTCGAGCATCTTGAGCAGCTCGCGCTGCACGCCCATGCCGGTGACGTCTTTGGTCGTTCCGGCGCCGGCAAAGATGGCGTTGTTTTGCCCCGAGGCGATCTTGTCGAACTCGTCGAGGCAGACGATGCCGATCGAAGCCAGCATGGGGTTGTCATCGGCCGCCTGCAGAAGCCGGGTGAGTATGGTGCTCGGATCCTGGCCGACGTAGCCGGTCTCCGAATAGGTCGTGATGTCGACGAGGGCCGTCGGCAGCTTCAAGATCTTGCGAAACAGCAGCTCGACCAGATGAGTCTTGCCGCACCCGGTGGGACCGACGAGCAAGCTGTTGAGCTTTGCGGGCACCTGTTCCCGCGGCACGCCGTCGAGGTAGATGCGCTTGACCCGCCGGACGTGGCGATAGGCCATCAGACAAACCGACCGGCGCGCGGTGAGTTGTCCCTGGTAGCCGAGCTCGTCGAGCTGGCCGAAGATTTCCTTCGGTGCGGCATCGGGCAGCTCGCGCACGAACTTGATGAAGTGCTCGAGACCCGGTTTGCGGAGCTTCCGCGTCGTCTCCATGACCCACCGTCAGGATAACGCGAAAGTCCACGGCGGGGACAGTCGCGGCGGCGACTGCAAGACGAACGTTCGCTTGTTGCAGGTAGGTAACCGACAGGGTGCGACCGACAACCGCGGCGCCCTTCGTCGGTGGCCGGACTCAGTGAACCGCGGCGTTGGTTGACTCGTTTGGGGGCATCGCTCGCCGGTGATGGCGACAGCCCGCGGGTGTCGGTCCCCGACAACGGGTTGGTCGCTTGAGAGCAAATCCTCGGTTCGTGTACGTTCTCCCCACATGTCGGACGGCTCCCCAGGTAGTCGAAATGAAACGGCGGCGTCCGCGGTCGGCGGCGGCGGCCTGGTAGCGCTGCTGCGCCGCAGGTCGGATCTCGTTCTGGCCGCTCTGGTGGTGTCGATCGTCGGAATGATGATCGTTCCACTTCCGACGTTCCTGCTCGACCTGCTGCTGTCGCTCAACGTCACGCTGGCGGTCGTCTTGTTGATGGTGTCGATCTACGTGAGCGACGCGCTTCGGATCGCGGCCTTTCCCACGATCTTGCTCATCGCCACGCTGTTTCGACTGGGCCTCAACGTGTCCACGACGCGCCTCATCCTGCGCGATGCCTACGCCGGCGAAGTCATCGAGTCGTTTGGCGAGTTCGTCGTTGCCGGCAACATCGTGGTCGGCGCGGTGATCTTTCTCATCCTCACGTTGATTCAGTTCATCGTGATCGCCAAGGGGTCGGAGCGCGTCGCCGAAGTCGCCGCGCGCTTCACGCTGGACGCCATGCCGGGCAAACAAATGGCGATCGATGCGGACCTGCGGTCGGGCCATATCGACCAGCCGACGGCGCGAGTTCGCCGAGCGGCGCTGCAGCGCGAGTCGCAGCTCTACGGCTCGATGGATGGCGCGATGAAGTTCGTCAAGGGCGACGCCATCGCGGGCATTCTCATTACGGTGATCAACATCGTGGGCGGTCTCGTGATCGGTGTCGTGCAGCGCGACATGGCGGCCGCCGATGCCGCGAGCCTCTACACCGTGCTGACCATCGGCGATGGCCTGGTTTCGCAGATTCCAGCTCTGGTCATCTCGCTGGCCGCCGGCATGATCGTGACCCGCGTGGCGAGCGAGAACGAGGGCTCGCACCTGGGCCAGGACATCGCGACCCAGGTGCTCGCACAGCCGCGGGCCATCGCGGTCGCGGCAGCCCTTCTGGTGGTGCTGGCGCTGATTCCAGGCCTGCCGACCGTGCCGTTTCTGCTGCTGGGGGCCGGGGCGGCGGCTCTCGCCTATTCGCTGTCTCGATCCGAGGCCGGCGAGCTGGCCGCAGCGGGGCGCGACGGACTCGGCGCGTTCGAGGCGGCGAGCGGCGGCGACGGAGCCCCGGGCACGTCGCAGCGCGCGGTCGGTGGCGACGGCGAGTTTCGGCCGTCGGGCGTGGTGCCCGTGGTGGTGGTGCTCAGCGAGGAACTCGCCGCTTCGGTCGGCGCGCAAACGCCGGCGGGTCCCTTCATCGCGGACACCGTGCCCCAGATTCGCAAGGCCCTGTACCGGGACCTCGGCGTGGTGCTACCGGGCGTGCGGGTGCGCCGCAGTGCGGGCCTGGCGGCAGGCGCCTACCAGGTGCTGCTGCGCGAGGTGCCCATCGCCGGCGGCGAGCTGCCGATCGACGGCCTGCTGGTCGACGAAACGCCCGAGCGTCTGGCGGTGCTGGGCGTGGAGGTCGAGGCGGCCGCGCATCCCATTTCCGGGCGGGCGATTGGCCGCGTGCCAGCGACCGCGGCGGCGGCTCTCACCGCAGCGGGGTTGACACCGTGGGCGCCCGGCCAGGCCCTGGCCATGGCGGTGGCGAGCTTGCTGCGCCGCTACGCCCACGAATTCATGGGCATTCAAGAAGCCCAGCTGCTGCTCGATGAGCTCGAAGCTTCGCACCCGGCCCTCGTTAACGAGGTCGTGCCCAAGCTGGTGTCACCGCAGCTGCTGGCCGACGTGCTCAAGCGCCTGCTCGAGGAGCAGGTGTCCATTCGCGACCTGCGCTCGGTGCTGCAGACCCTGGCCGACTGGGCCCAGTCCGAGACCGACGCGGTCCTGCTGACCGAGTACGTGCGATCGGGGCTCAAGAGGCAAATCACTCACGACAACGCCCTCGGCGGTTCGCTCCCGGTCATGTTGCTCGACCCGATGATCGAGGATGCGGTGCGCGGCGCGATTCAAAAGACCTCGACGGGAAGTTTTCTGGCTCTTGACCCCGAGACCTCGCGGGACATCATCGCCGCCTTTCGCAAGGCTCTGTCGGGCCGCGGCCCTGACGCCCCGCCGGTCGTCGTGCTTACGTCGATGGAAGTGCGCCGCTACGTTCGTAAGTTGCTCGAGATCGAGCGGCCGGACGTGCGCGTGCTGTCGTTTCAGGAGCTGCAGTCGGACGTCAATATTCAGCCGGTTGCTCGGATTCAGGCCGCTTAGCTGCTAGCTGCTGGCGAGGGAAGGACACCTGGCCGGGTCGGGGCTACGCGATGGGGGCTGGCCGTGCTCAAGCATACGGTCCGCTGTCGATCCGGCGTTGGCGCGTGAAGCGCCGTGCCGAGCGTCAACGTCAGCGCGTGCGGTCCGAACTGCGCGCGGCCAGCCCCCATCGTCTCCGCCCCTTGGTTTCGAGCTCTGTCTGCTCGGCTGGAGGGGGGATGGGGGATTTCTGGCGGTGCCGGCCCGTGGGCCGGCAGATCGTTGTTCGTAGTCGCGGCTGCGGGGCGTCGTCTAGCGACCTGGAGGGCATCGTGTGGCCCGGGCTCGATGGCGCTTGGGTCTTCGCAGTTGCGGGCGTCGTCTAGCGACCTGGAGGGCATCGTGTGGCCCGGGCTCGATGGCGCTTGGGTCTTCGCAGTTGCGGGCGTTATTCGGCAGCCTGGAAGGGCATCGCGACACGCGGCGCGGCGGCTAGGTTGCTGAGGCGCTGTCGCCGGTTGTGGTGTCGCTGCGGCGGGGGGCGTCGTCGACCAGGCCCGACTGCTCGAGCCACGCGATGTAGTAGTCGTCTTCGCGCTGGGCCTCGAGCTCGCCGCGCTCGACGGCGTCTTCGAGGGCCTTTTTCAGGTCGCCCACGAACTTGGAGGGCCGCAGGTCGAAGTGCTCGATGATGGTCGCGCCGATACCCTTGCGCAGGGGCGCGACCTTGGCGTCCTCGGCGCGCAGTCGGGCCACGTGCTCCTGCAGGTCGTGAATCGAGCGCAGCAGTGCCTTGCGGCGCCCCGGTCGCTTCGACGTGATGTCGGCGCGCGACAGGTCGAGCAGATCGGTGAGGTGCGCGTCCATCTCGCGAGCGAATCGGCGCACCGCGCTGTCGGTCCAGTCGGGGCCGTACGAATTCGAGCGCAGGTGGTGCTTGATGAGAAAGCGAATGGCGCGCCGATCCTCGCGGGCCCAACGCAGGCGCCGCGCGATTTTGTCGAACATTCGCGCGCCGACTTCGGCGTGGCCGTGAAAGTGCACGCCCCGGTCCGTGAACGTGCGCGTCGGGACCTTGCCGATGTCGTGCAGAAGAGCCGCCCAGCGAACGACCGGGCGCTTGACCGACTGCTTGACCACGAGCTTCGTGTGCTCCCAGACGTCCTTATGGGCGCGACCCGCCTCCTGCTGCAGGTCCCGGCACGCCTCGAGCTCCGGGAGCAGCAGCTGGATGGCACCGATTTCCTGCAGCCACTGAAGCGCCAGGTCGACGCTGCGCTCGAGCAGCGGCTCCTCGAGGCCGCGGCGCAGCTCGTCGGGCGAAAGCTCCTCCAGGCCGCCGAGTTCTTCGGTGCAAGCCTTTGTAATTGCTAGCGCAGGCGGGCACTCGGTTCGACCCACCTCGCGGGCGATGGCGAACACGAGCCGCGGATCGTCGGCCATGGCCTGGCGCGTGCGCGCCGCGAGCGCGGCGTCGTCGGCGGCGCTGAGCAGATCCCGAACGTCCATGGTCGAACGGATGTACTTGCCGGGACAGGGGACGTCAAGGGGCCCGATGGGGCCCGGCCACTGCGAACGGCACGTCCCACGTGAGGCCCCGGGTCCCGGTTGGCGCGATTGTACGTCCATGTAGGATACGCAGTTAGGCGTCCGGTTGAGCTGGAACAGAGCTTGCTTTGTTACAGTGCATGCGCGGTCGTATCACGGAGAAACATCTCGAGCAGGCGGAGCGAAGCTTCCCGGGAATCTCCGACGTCTACGACGCGATGGGCGATAAGCCCCCGACATTCTTGCACCTCGTGTGGATCTACGAGGAGCTGGTTCGGGGCGCCGCGGCCCTCAGTGACGCCGACCGGCAACTGTAGACCCCGGCTGATCGACCTGCCAGTGAGCAGTGAGGTCGCATCCGGAGCGTTGCGAGTGGCGACGGGCCCTGCCGCCGCGGGAGTGGCGCGGTAGTGTCGTGTGCCCCATGACGCGGACCGACCAGGCCCCCATCGGCGTGTTTGACTCGGGCGTCGGCGGCCTCACGGTCGTCCGCGCCCTGCGCCGACGAATGTCGAACGAGCACGTGGTCTACCTGGGAGACACGGCGCGAGTGCCCTACGGGTCGAAGAGCCCCCGCACGGTCGAGCGCTACTCGATCGCCTGCAAGCGGTTTCTCCTGGCCCACGACGTGAAACTGGTGCTGGTGGCGTGCAACACCGCCTCGGCGACCGCCATGCCGGCGCTCGAGGCGGCCAGCCCGGTGCCGGTCATTGGCGCCGTGGTTCCCGGCGCGACCAGCGCCGCCGCGGCGACCAGCAACGGGCGCATCGGCGTCATCGGTACCCTCGCAACGGTGCGCTCGGGCGCCTATGAGCGAGCGATCGCGGCGGTCGCTCCGGGGGCCCGGGTCGCGGCCCACGCCTGTCCGCTGCTGGTGCCTCTGGCCGAAGAAGGCTGGACGTCGGGTGAAATCGCCGAGGCCGTTGCGCGCCGCTACCTGGGAGAGCTCTTCGCGCTCGATGCGGAGCTGGACACGCTCGTGCTGGGCTGCACCCACTATCCGCTGCTCGCCGACCTCATGCAGCGCGTTGCCCAGGAACTCACCGGCCGCGCCGTCGCCGTCGTCGATTCGGCCAGCGCCATGGCCGCCGCCGCCGCCGCCCTGCTCGCCAACCGCAACCTCCGCCGCGCGACCGCCGACCGCGGCCAGCTGCAGTGCCACGTCACCGACGCCTCCCGCCTCGACGAACTCGGCCCCCGCTTCCTCGGCGAACCCCTCGGCAACATCGAACTAGCCGACCTCTAACCCGCCCCCTCGCAGCCGAACCAAACCACACGATCACGCCCGCCCCCGCACCACCCCCCGCAGCCGCACCCGGCCAACGATCACGCCCGGCCTCGCACCACCCCCCCCGAGCTGAACCAAGCCACACGATGACGCTCGGCCTCGCACTACCCCTCGCAGCCGAACCAAACCACACGATCACGCCCGCCCCCCCTCGCAGCCGCCACACGATCACGCCCGGACTCGCACTGACGCCCGCAGCTGCGCTGCCCGTCCAACAACCTGCCGGCCACGGGCCGGCGCCGATAGCAACCTTCCCCCAATTCCCGTCGCCGCCTCCCGCACCGCCCCGAAGCACACCGAGGGGCGGAGACGATGGGGGGCGCCCGCGCGCAGTTCGGACCGCACGGGCCAACGTACATGCTCGGCACGGCGCCCTGCGCAACACGCCAACGGTCGGCGGACCGTATGCCTGAGCACGGGCGCCCCCCATCGCGCAGCCCCGCTCAAGCCGACAATCCGTCGCTACACCCCGCGCATCGCGCAGCCCCACTCGAGCCGACAATCCGTCGCTACACCCCGCGCATCGCGCAGCCCCGCGCATAACGCCTCGCGCCTCGCGCCTCGCGCTCCGCGCGCAGAGCGCGTCTCCCGCCCGTCTACTCGCTAGCGTCCACGGCCGCCTGCCGATCCGTCGGCAAGTCATCCGTATCCCCGACATCCGTATCCGCCCGATTCGGATTGATCCGGGTCTTCGACATCGCAATAAGCCGCACGTAGCCGGTCGCCGTCGACGTCACCGCCGACGAAAGCTCAGCCAGCTCGCCGTCTGACAGCGGTGCGCCGTCGCGCTTGTGGCCGTACAGCAAGTTCACGATCCGCCGACCGATGGTCACCGCGGCGACCGTCGCCGTGCTCGGCATCGGCGTGCGCAGCACCTTGTAGAGGTAGCGGTGCAGAGCTGCTGGAAACAGCGGTCCGGAGAACATGCCGTCGTCGGAATGAACCGCGGCCTGCACGATGCTCGGCGCGTCCATCGGCAAAAGCAGTGCCTCGAGCCGGTCGAGGTTGAGCTCGTCGCCAAAGCCCTTCCAGCCGAAGGCCAGGTTGTCGCGCACGATCAGCAAGGCCGCGGTGTCGAACAGGCTGCTGGCGAATCCCATGAGGGCGTCGGCCACCTCGCCCCGCGCGCCCGCGGCCTGCATGGCTTCGAGGGTCTCGTCCAGCGACAGGCTCGGGTAGCTGCTGGTACCGGCGCTGGCGGCGGGTGCCATGGCGTCAAAGGCGGCCGCCGGCGGGGCTTCGTCGGCGGTCTCGGCGGCGTCGGCCTCGAGCTCGACGACCAGTTCCTGGGCGTCGATCTCCAGCGCGTCGATCTCCTCGGAGGTTTGCGCCGCCGCCGGCGTCGGCGGCGCGTCGGGAATGGGCGGTGGCTCGGTCCGGGCCCGACGAGGTGTCACCGTCGGCGGGCGGTCGGCGTCCGCGTCGGCGTCGGACGATGTGCGCAGGCGCGGCGCGGGCCGCGGCGCGGCGACCGGTGTCTCGGTCGGCGGTGGCAAGCCGGGCAGGGATGGCCCGGGCAGCTTGGTGCCGGTCGCGGGCGGCGGCGGCTGGCGCTGGCCGCGAGGCTTTTCGCCAAACACCTCGAAGCGCGGCGGACGCTTCACCCCGTAGTAGCGCTCGAGGTAGTAGAAGATGCGAATCTCGGGCGCGACCCGGGGAATGACGCGGTAGCCCGTCACGCGGCTGAGCTCGTCGAGCACCACGAGATCGTGCGGGTCGTCGACCGCGGCAATGAGGTTGCGGTCCGAGATCAAAAGCGGAACGCACCGAAACCGGTGGGCCTGCTGCGGGGTCAGCAGCCGCACCGCCGTGCGCTTCGCTCGATCGAGCATTCCGCCGGTTGCGATGGGCAGGCTCAGCTCCAACCCCAGGTACACGGTCAACGTCTCGAGGTCGACGAAGCCCATCTCCACGAGCACCGTGCCAAAACGGCCGCCGTCTCGAGCCTGGCGCGCCACTGCCAGATCGATCTGGTCGGGCGTTACGTGCCCGTCACGAAGCAGCATTTCCCCCAGCTTCACGCTGGTGATCGTATCACCGGAGCGCACGGCGAGTACCGCAGAGCGGGGCACATCACCGACATTGGGCGACCGCGGCCGCTTTGGACACGCTGAACCATGGGTAGGTGTCAGTTGAAGGTGGTCATGCGCGTCGGCCAGCGCGTACGGTGGAGATTCCCCCCGTGACCGACGCCCGGACATTGCCCCGCCTGCGCGACCGACCGACGCGCTCCAACACCGGGATCCTCGTGATCGGGCCCGACGAGGCGCTTCACACCGTGGCGCGACAGTACCTCGGCGAGTTTCGCCTGTCGGCGGCGACCAACGCGTGGCGCGGGTTGGAGGTTTTGCGGTCGCGGCAGGTGGATCTGGTGCTCCTGGATCTGGCGTTGCCCGATGCCACCGGACTTCTGGTCATCGACGAGATTCGCGCCGAGCGACACGATGTCGAGGTCGTGGCTCTCGGTCCCGGCGACGACATCGAGCTGGCCGTCAGCGCGGTCAAGCGCGGCGCGTTCGACTTTTTGCCCAAGGCCTACGGATCGTTCGACCGCCTGCCGACGCTGGTTCGGCGCGCGCTCGAGCACCGCCAGCGCCGGCTGGACCAGGTGGAGGCGCAAACCCGTGACGCCTGGCTCTCGGACGCCTTCGACCTGCTCGAACGCAGCGACAACCGCGCGGTGCAGTCCATGGTCACTGCGGCCCGGCGCGTTGCGACGTCCGCGCCGGTCGTGCTGTTGCGCGGCGAGGAGGGCAGCGGCAAGGAGCTGTTCGCCCGCTACATTCACGCTCTCTCCGATCGCGCGAGCGAGCGGTTTGTCGCCGTTTCGATCCCGGCGGTGCCGCCCTCGCTGCTGGAAGTGGAGCTTTTCGGGCACGTCAAGGGCGCCTTTGCCGGCGGCGAAAGCCGGGTTGGCAAGTTCGAGATTGCCGCCGGCGGCACCCTGTTTCTCGGCGAGGTCGGTGGCCTGTCGCCGGGCGCCCAGGAGCGCCTGGCGGACGTGTTGCGGCGCCGGGCCTTTGTGCGCGTGGGCGGTCGCGAGGCCCGGAACGTCGAGACGGTGCTGCTCGCCTCGTCGTCTCACGACCTGGCGGCCGCCGTGGCGGACGGTCGCTTTCGCGGCGATCTGTACGACCTGCTCGCGACCGACGTCGTCGACGTCGTGCCGCTGCGGGACCGCCTCGAAGATCTGCCCGATCTGGTGGCGCTGCTCGCCCGCAAGCACGCCGCGGCCATGCGCCGCGAACCGCCGCGCCTCGACGCCGCCGTCGTCGACGTGCTGTCGAGCAACGATTGGCCGGGCAACATTCGCGAGCTCGATGGCCTGGTCATGCGATTGGTGGCGACGCACGGCGGCGCCCTGGTTGCGGCGGAGGACATTCCGCCGGAGTTTTGGCTTGCCCACCTGCACCGCCAGGCGGCGGCCGCGGCCGAGCGCGCCGACGGCCGCCGCAACGACTCGCGCCTGTACTTCCTCGCCCGCGAACAGTTCGAGCGCTACCTGGTGCGCCTGATGGTCAAGCGCTGCGGCGGCAACAAGCGCGCCGCGGCGCGCGTGCTCGGCGTGTCCTACTCGACCGTGAAGGACAAGTCGAGGTAGCTCGGGATCTCAGCGGGCGGCGCGGGCTTCGTGAACGCGCTTGGCGTAGCCGGTGAACGCGGGATTGGGGTCGTCTGCGCTGCGCACGCGGACCGCCGACCCCGGATGCGTCACCGAGCCGTGGGCCATGCTCCATCCCGGCGGCACCTGCGGGTCGGTGAAGAAGTAAAGCCATCGCGCGTCGATGGGCGACAGGTTGAGGCAGCCGTGGCTCTTTGGTTCGCCGAAATCGTCGTGCCAGTACGAGGTGTGGAACGCCAGGTCCTTGAAGTAGAACTGGGTCCACGGAACGGTGGCCACCGAATAGGCGCCGCTGTCGCCGGCGCGGTTGCTCTCGGCGGCCATGCTGCCGGTCATGTCGGTCTCGGCGAACTTGATCCACACCCGGAAGATGCCGGTGCGACTCGGATGCTTGCGCGCCCCCGACGACGTGAGCGTCGCGTACACGGGCAGGTCGCCCTCGTAGGCGACGACGAGCTGGGTATCGAGGTCGACGTCGACCCAGCGCTCGGAGTCGCCGACCCCGGCCGGTCGGGGTTGCGGGCGGGCCACCCTCAGGTCGGCGGCGTCGACCCAGCGGCCGTCGCCAATGCGGTGGGCCACGGCGCGACCGTCGGTATCGCTGAGGGTCTCGAGCACCGGCACGGCGGCGCGCGCGCGAAGTCGGCCCACTCGCTTGCCGCCGGGCGCGTCGAGGATCGGCACCGCGGCGGTGCGCCGCTGGCGGTGGACGGCAAAGCCGAGAGGCAGGGTTTGGCCGGTGCCGTCGCCGAGGCGCGCGCCCGACCACGTCGAAGGCTCGTGCGGGCGGATGCCCCGGGCATCGACGAACTCGTTTTTGCCAATGCGCCAGTAGGACACGCCATCGGCTTCGGCCTCGCCGTACCGGCGCACGGTGACCGAACCGACGAGCGGGCGCTTTGCCACGCGGCCGTCGGGGGAGTCGATGTCGCTCCACACGGTGGCTAGGTCGGCGCGGCGCGTGTCGCGCTCGCCTTCGCTATCGGTGTCGGCGGCGCTTTCGCCGGCGGGCTCAGCGTCGGTTCGGGCGGCGCGGCGCGCGGCCACGACCTTGCCGTATACGCCGGGCACCAGCTGCCCCCGCGGCACCTTCGGTAGCTCGACGCCCCGGGGCGCCCTGTCGCTGGCCTCGAAGTTGGAGCCGCAGACCCAGCCACGCGGCTCGATCTCCACCCAGACGCGCTCGCAGTCAGGGCCGGCGGCGACCTGGCGATACGCCACCCGGATGTCGCGGGCAATGGTTCCGAGACGCCCGGCGTCCCGGTTGGGGGCCGCGTGCACACCGGTCGATCGCACGAGGCGCAGGGACCGGGCGCCTGCGAACGGGTCCTCCGGCGCGCTCGGCGCCTTCGCAGTGGGTGGGCTCTTTGGCGGCGGTTCGGTCTCGCGGACCGCCGGCGCTGCCGTGGGCTCGGCCTCGCTGCCGCACGCCGATGCCAGCATGACTCCGACGAGGGCGGCCGCCCGTCGCCAGCGCTCTGGCCGCGGACGCACCGCAGCTCCGCGCCGCCGGCGCGGTATTCCGGACCGAAACCGAGTCATGCCGTCAGCGCGCTACGCGCAGCTGACTTCCTAGCACCGCGGCCTCGGCCTCGTCGAGGGCCGCCACCAAATCGGCGCCAAACACGGCTTCGACGGTCGGCCGGGCCACGCGATAGACGCTGGGCGAATTGGCCTCGAAGGCGCACGAGTAGTCGGCGTAGTCATCGGACAGCACGATGGCGTCGGTCTCGTACGACAGCGGAAACAAACGGCACACGTGCGGTTTGATTCCGTGAAAATCCCAGCCGCCCTCAATGGACGCGCGGTGAATGGCGCACCCGCGGCCGTCGTGGGCCAAAAAGACGCAGCCGTCGTTCCACGTCTGCGTGCGCACGTGCCGGCCCGATGGAAAATCGGCGTCCTCGCATTCATCCTCGGTGAACCACGGCGCGGACGCGGCCTCCGGGCGCAGGATGCCGCGAATCTGGTCGGCGTGGGCGAGGATGCCGTCGCGCTCGCTAACGTCGGTGTCGGCGCCGTACTGGCAGCACGCGTCGAGCTTGGTGCGGTTGCCGTGCTTGACCAACGAACACTGGTGGTTCATGCAGTCCGGCTCGACCGTCTTGACGAAGATGTCCCGCTGGGCGCGGCGAAACTTGGAGTGCGACAGCGAAACGAACGCCATGAAGGCCGAGCCTATCAGCGGTCACTGACAACTCACTCTTTTTTTCCGGTCTCCTTTTTGCCGCCGTCTTTGCGTTCGGAGTTCGCGGTGGTCATGGGCGAGAAGAAGTTGTCCTTCTTGGTGTACTCGTCGACCGCAAAGGCGAACTTGTAGCTTGGCGCGGCGCGCTGGTTGCAATCCGTCCGCTCGCAAAAGCGGCAGGAGAGCCCCACCGGCACCGCTTTGTTGAGCAGGTCGGTGGTCGGCAGAGCGTCGGCATACACGAAGTGCTTGGCGTCGTCCGCGGCGCAGCCCAGGCCGATGGCGTACGTGGTTCCCCGCACCAGCGAGCCTCGAAGGGGCTCACTCGAAACCTTGGCAAAGCAAAAGTAGGTCGAGCCGTCGGGCATGACGCCGTACTGTCGATTGATGACGGCCGGCGTGAGGAATGCGTTGTGGACGGCCCACTTCGGACACGTGCCGTGGCCGCGCGGGAACCGCAGGCCGCTCGACGAGTAGCGCTTGGAAATATTGCCGCCGACGTCGACGCGCAGGAAGTGAAGCGGAACGCCCGGGCGCTGCGGGTCCGAGAGGTTGCACAGGCGGTGGGCAACGGCTTCGTAGCTGGCCGCAAAGGTGGCCGCGATTCGCTCGACGTCGTAGCGGGTTGCCTGGGTCGCCTCGTACACGGGGCCGTAGGGCAGCAGTAAGGCGCCGGCAAAGTAGTTGGCGAGGTGGATCTTGATCAGCCTGCGGGTCTCGCCGTGGCGCGGCGGCGCCTTGGCCGCCAGGGTTTCGTGCAGCCGGTTGTCGTCGAGCAGGAGCAGGCCGATGGTGTGGGCCAGCTGAAACTTGAGCGCGTGATCCGTGAGCTCCGGCGAGATGACGAGCTCGCGCCGGTCGCGGTCGAACGAGCGCACCACCGAGCCGCGGTCGCCGGGGACCGCAAACTCGACGCGCACGTCGAAGCGGGTGCGCAGCACGCCGGCGAGGCGCTCGGCGACGAACCGATGTGGCAGCTTGGCGTCGGCTCGGACGTCGCCGGCGAGCTCTTCGAGATCGGGAAAGTAGTTGCGGTGGCTTTCGAGAAAGTCGATGACCTCGTCGGAAGGCGCGTAGTCAATCGCCGGTGGCGCGCCCTCTTCGAGCTTGCTCATGGCGGTGTCGAGCTGGGCCCGCGTGTTCTTGTAGAGGTTGAACAGCGCCGCGATGGTGGTCGCTGCCTTGGGCTCGGCGCGCAGGCGCGCCAGGTCGTACTCGTCGAGGTCGAGGGTCTTGGCCAGCGGGTCGTCGAGCAGCGTCGCGAGCACGTCGTCGGGCCGCTTCTCGCCGATGGAGGCCATGAAACCGTCCAGCTCGACCTCCAGGGCCTCGAGGGCTCGCAGCAGCAGCGGGAACTGAACGTTGCGTCGGCCCTTTTCGAGCAGGTTGAGGTAGGCCGGAGAAATGCCGAGCTCCCGGGCCAGGTCGGCCTGCCGGTGACCTTTGTCGAGGCGGATTTCGCGGAGCTTTTGACCGATTAGCGCGCTGTCCATTTACAAAACTCAGACGCCGTTAAGCGACATCCAGAGGGGATTGTTAATCGATTTACACTGGATTTACAATGGTTTTGGCTTGAATCGGCCGTTCTGAAACCCCAGGATGACTTCACCAGTTAATCGACGACCCACCGCGAGGTACAGCAAATGACGCAGCGCTTCAATAAAATCGGCATTGTGGGCACGGGCCTGATGGGCACCGGCATCGCAGAGGTCACGGCCCTGGCCGGCTTGCCGACCGTGCTCGTGAAGGCCACTCCCGGCGATCCGAGCGCCGCGCTGGCTCGCATCGACAAGTCGATGGGCCGTCGGGTCAAAAAGGGCAACCTGGCGGCGGAGGCGGCGGCCGAGGCACTCGGTCGCATTCGCGCCACGGCGGAGCTGTCGGAGCTCGCCGGCTGCGACCTGATCATCGAGTCGATCGTCGAAGACCTGCCGACCAAGCGGGCCTTGTTTGCGCGGCTGGCCTCGGTGTGCCCGGGCGCGACCCTGGCGTCGAACACGTCCACTCTCAAGATTGGCGACCTCGCGCCGGCCGACGCGACCGAGCGGACCATCGGCCTGCACTTCTTTTCGCCCGTGCCGATGATGTCCCTCGTGGAGGTCGCTCACACGCCGACCACGCGCGCCGACGTGCGCGCCGCCGCTGAAGATTTTGTCGCGCGCCTGGGCAAGACCGCGGTGCCGGTCCTCGACTCCACCGGGTTCATCGTGAACCGCTTGCTGGTGCCGTACCTCATCGGCGCCATCGCCGCCTACGGCAATGGCCTGGCCCGGCCCGAGCAAATCGACACGGCCATGAAGCTCGGCTGCGGGCATCCGCTGGGTCCGCTGGCGCTGTCGGACCTCATCGGTCTCGACGTGGTCTACGCCATGGCCAAGCTGCTGTACAAAGAGTTTGGCGACGCTCGCTTTCGCCCGCCGGCGCTGCTGCGCCGACTGGTGCAGGACGGACACCTGGGCAAAAAGACCGGTCGCGGGTTCTTCGACTACTCCCAGCGCCCGGCGGTCGCCAACGAAGACATCTGGAACCTCGTGTGCGGCGGCGCTTTGCGCGAGGAAGAGATCGTCGAGCAGGCGGCGTAAACGCCGTTGCCACGGGGCACCGGCCGCGCTGAGCGGGATTCCCGGTGCCAAGACCCCGCTGGCGCCGCCCGGTGCCAGCGTGCTTCAATCCGCGACATGAGCAGCGACTACAGCACCATCACCGCGCCCCTGCTCGAGGGGCTCGTTCTCGGAATCGACCACGTCGGCATTTGCGTTCTCGACCTGGACGAGGCCGGGCGCGCGTGGGCGTCGCTTCTCGGATTCCCCATGGTCGACCGCGAGGACGTGGCGCCCGCCAAGGCGACCGCGGCCTTCGTTCGCGTGCCCATCGAGGACGGCGAAAAGCCGCAGTGCGCGGTCGAGCTCGTCACGCCCATGGCGGGCAACGCGGGGCTGGAGAAGTTTCTCGACAAGCGCGGCGATGCCATGCACCACATCGCGGTGGCGGTGAGCGACATCGAAGAGGCCCTGGCGCGCCTCAAAAAGGCCGGGGTCCGCCTCATCGACGAAGCGCCGAGGCCCGGCGCCGGCGGGCATCTCGTCGCGTTCTTGCATCCGAAGGCCATGGGCGGCTCGCTGGTCGAGCTCGTTCAGCGTTCGCACTAGGCTCGGTGCAGTTGGCACCGCCAGGGGTCGCCGCGATTGCCGGCGCGTTGCGCGATGCGGGCGTGTTGCGCGACGCGGGCTGCGACAGCGCCGGGCGAGTGGCGCTTCTTTGCGGCAACTCGCCCGCGTTCGGCATCGTGCGCGACGCGGTCACGGCGCTCGGTGCGACCCTGGTCCCGCTCAACCCGCGCCTGGCGGCCCCGGAGCTCGCCTACGCCCTCGAGCTGTCTCGCGCCGGCCACCTGGTCGTGGAACCCGGCCTGATCGACGACGCCCGGAGTGCCCTGGGCCAATGCTCGTCGCCGCCGCGCTGCTGGCTGCTGGCCGACGAGCACGCGCCGGGTTTTGCGGCGCTCTACGCGGCGGCTCGCGCGGCGTCGCCGGGCCGCGCACCGGGCCCCACCGAGATTGGCGCGACCCTGCTGTTTACGTCCGGCACCACCGGGCGACCCAAGGGCTGCCTGCGCGGCGACGGGCCCGAGTCGGCTCGGGCCGCCGAGCTCGTGTCGACCTACGGGATGACGGCCAGCGACGTGCATCTCATCGCGTGCCCGCTGGCCCACTCCGCGCCGGGTATTTTTTTGCGCGCGGCGCGCAGCGTCGGGGCGCGCAACGTCATCCTGCCCCGGTTCGACGCCGAGGGCTTCGTCGCCGCCGTCGAGCGCGAGCGAGCGACGCTGTTTTTTCTGGTGCCGACCCAGTACGAGCGCCTGGTCCACCTGCCGGCCGCGGTGCGCCAGCGCTGCGACATGTCCTCGGTGCGGGTGGCCATCGTGGCCGGTGCGCCCATGGCCCCGGCCACCAAGCGCGCGGTGGTCGACTGGCTGGGGCCCGGGGTGCTGTGGGAGTTCTACGGGTCGACCGAGACCGGGACCGTGGCCGTCCTCGACCCCGACCACCAGCTCTCACACCCGGGAGCGGTAGGCCGGCCCCCCCCTGGTGTGGATGTCGAACTGCGCGACGACCGTGGCGCGCGGGTCGACGCGGGCGACATCGGCGAGGTCTTCGTCCGGTCGCCCGCGCTCATGACCGGCTACCTCGACCCCGAGACCGGGGCTGCCGTGGCGCGGCCGCCGTGGGTCTCGGTAGGGGATTTGGGGCGGTTCGACGACGACGGCTTTTTGTATCTCGTCGATCGCAAACACGACACGATCATCAGCGGCGGCGTCAACGTGTACCCGGCGGAAGTTGAGCGTGCGCTCAAGGAGCACCCGGACGTGGTCGGCGCAGTCGTTTTTGCCGTGGCGGACGATGATTGGGGCCAGCTCGTGGCGGCGGCGGTCGCCCGTCGCCCCGGTGCGCAAGCGCCGGACGGCGGCGCCCTGCGCGAGTTTCTGCGCGACCGAATCGCCGCGTACAAAATCCCCAAAGCGATCGCGTTTCTCGCTCCGGATGAACTACCGATTGGCGCCAGCGGCAAGCCGCTTCGACGTCGCGCCGCCGAAGTGCTCATCGGGTCGCGTCGACTCGAGCGCGTCGACCACAAGTAATCCACAGGCTGTTCCACAAGCAGGTGGGCGCGTCCGGAGTTGCGTCGCGCGTTCTGTCGAAAGCGAGGGAGCACACGCGTTCGCACTCTAGTGACGAAAGCGAGCCCGAATTTTCTTCAAGGAAGCCGCGATAGAACGAATTAGCGACTCTTTTTTGCACTCGTTATCCACAGGAACGAGTAACTTGGTTTTGTGTGCACCGTTTTGCTCGTGCAAGCCGACACTGCAAGCACCCTGCGCTGGCGTGCTGAGCTTGCCTCGCGCCATTTCAACGTGATTTGGGCGCCCGGCCTTCAGGCCGGAATCCGCCGGCTGCGCCAGGGCGGAATCGACGCCATCCTCGTCGACGAGCCGGACGTTCAGGACCTGGCCGACGAGCTAACGACACTGGCCGACTCGCCCCCGTTTGTGTGGCTGTCGTCGTCGCCGTCGGCCCCGCGCCGGTCGGTCGAGCTGGGCGCCGCGGCCTTTTTCCCCAAGCCCTGCGACGCCTACGACGTCGAGGCGATCGCCGAGCGCCTGCGGCTGTTCGGCACCCCGCGCGCCGTCGAGCGCCCCCTCGCCCGCGCGACCACCAGCAGCTCCGTCGGCTAGCCGCCGCCGGTCGCTTCCGCTCAGGCGGGCTCGTGGTCGAGGCTGCGCTGGGCCGCCTGGGCCCCGTCGCTCCAGCCGATTTCCCGGGCCAGCTCGCGCGCTTCGCGCAGGGCCCCGGCCTGAATGCGGATGAGCGTGCGCGTTGGCGACGCGCTGGCCAGCAAAAGCTCGGCGGTGCCGCGCCGGTCACCGAGTCGCCGCATGTCTTCGACGGCGGCCTCCCGGTAGTCGGCCGCTCGCTGCTCTTCGCCCAGGGCCTCCAGCAGCTCGGCCAGCAGGGCGTGAAGTCGGGCCCGACCGATGCGGGACTTTACGCGGCCGGCGTGGGCCAACCCGGCTTCGGCCAGCGCGAGCGCGCGGTCGGGCTGGGCGCCGGCCCGGTGCAGCTGCGACAGCCGAAACAACAGTCGCCACATCGTGCGCGGGCCGCTTTGGCCGCGCTCGCCTTCGCCCATGGTTAACAGGTTGATGGCCTCGTCGAGCTCGGCGATGGCGAGGTCGCCTCGGCCGTCGCGCATCAGCACCGCCGACAGGTCGAGGTAGAGTTCCGCGAGCAGCTCGGGCTTGCCGGCCGCGAGGGCCTGACCGATGCCCGCGCGCGCGGCCTGGGCGGCGCCGCTCAGATCGCCTTCGGCGAGCAGCACGTGGGCCATGGCCTGGTCGATCTGCGCTTCGAGCTCCGGCACGCCGCGGCAATACGACCGGGCCTCGTCGACGACGCCGCGCGCCAGGCCGACCTGGCCGCCGATGCGCAGCGCCTCGGCGAGCTTGATCGACACCTCGGCATAGACGGTGCGCAGTTCGGCCGCATCGTCGCCGAGCATGACGGCCCGGGCCGCGGACAGCGCCCGGTTGTACAGGCTGCACGCGCCCGCGTCGTCGAGCTGGTGCACCCACGCGTCGCCCGCGGCGGCGAGCTGCAGCGCTGCGCTTTGAAGGTCGCCGGCAAGCTCGAGGTGATGCCCGAGCACCGCCGGATCGCCGATCGGCTCCAGCACGCTGCAGGCGGCCCGATGAAGCTCGCGCCGAACGTCGGCCGGCGTGGCCTCGTAGGTCACTTCCCGCACCACGCGCTGGGGAAACACCACCACCTGACCCTCGATCGCCACCATGGCCCGCGCCTCGAGCACCGCGAGCGCCCGGTCGATGGCGTGCAGGTCGGGCTCGCGCAGCTTGAGCACGGCCTCGATGTGTTCGGCCAGGGCCTCGTGGCCGAGCACGGCCGCGGCCTGGAGCACGTAGAGCGCGTCGCGGGGCAAAAACTCGAGGCGCTCGGCAATGAGGTCCGCGGTCGTCGGTGGCGCGAGGTCGGCGTCGCCTCCCTCGGTGACGTAGCGGGCAAGCTGGTGAATGTAGGCCGGGTTGCCCTCACTCATGCGCTCGACCGCGTCGGCGTCGGGCATGGCCTGGTTGCCGGACGCGGCCATAAAGCTGGCCAGGCTGGCCAGCGCCGGCTGGTCGAGGCCCTGGATTTCGACCCGCTCGACGCCCTCCCACTCGATGGCGCTGTCGCTGGTGACGAGCAGGCGCAAGTCGGAGTCCGCGACTTCGCTGATGCGCGCGAGCAACTCGCGCGACGGGGCGTCGTACCGGTCGATGTCCTCGAACACCAGGACGATCGGGTGTCGCTCGGCCTCGGCGCGCAGCGCGCGAATCGTCGACGCCATGAGCTCGCGGCGTCGAACCGGCGCGTCGAGCTCCCACATGTCGCTTTCGTAGCCGAAAAGCTCGCCGATGCCGGGGGCGTCGCGCTCGGTGAGGCCGAGCCGCTCGACCGCCTCGCGCAGGCCGTCGTAGGGGCATACCGGCGGCAGCTCCAGCAGCGTCGCGATGACGGATCGCACCGGGTACAGGGGCGACGAGTGCGCCTGGGGGTCGGCTTCGGCCAGGTACACGCGCAGTCGCTCGACGGCGAGCTCTTCGCAGACTTCGCGCACCAGACGCGACCGGCCGCTGCCCGACGGACCGATGAGGGCCAGGGTGCCGCCGGCCTCGGGCGAGGCCATGAAGTGGCGCACGATCGCGAACTCGTTGCCCCGGCCGACGAACGCGAGCGGAAAGATGCCGGCCCCGCGGGTATCGTCGAGAGTCGTCGGCCGCCCCGAAGCGATGGTGCCGCCGTCGCTGAATTCGATGGACAGCCCCTTTGCCACGATGCGGCCCGACTCCTGGTCGACCAGGGTCGGGCTGGTACCCATCAGCGGGTCGGCGTGGGGAGTGGTCGGCAAGGTCTCCGAGAAGCCGGGGCCCGTGATCGGCGCGGTGCGCTGCCGCGGCGACCGGGGCACGGCGCGCGGATGGCCGCACTCGGGACAGAACTTGAACTCAGCCGGGCCCCACACCCCGCAGCCCGGGCAAAGGACGTCGCCGCGCTCGCCGGTGGCTCGGCGCGCGCGGCCGGACAGGGTGGCGACCAGGGCGTCGCGAAACTCGGCGGCCGAGCCGTGTCGGGCGCCCGGCTCCTTGGCCAGCGCGACCATGGCGGCGTTGGCCAGCTCTTCGGGAATGTCCCGGTCGGGCGCCGCCTCGGTCGGGCGCACCGGCGTTTCGCGGAGCTGCTGGGTGAGCACCTCCATGGTGCCCGTGCTGTGGCCAAACGGCGTTTTTCCCGTGAGCAGCTCGTACAGCAGGCAGCCGGCCGCGTAGACATCGCTGGCCGCTGTCGGCTCGCCGCCGGTGATGACTTCCGGGGCCATGTACTCGGGCGTGCCGCAGATCGTATCGGCGTCCTGGTGCGGGCTCGGCCGGCCGACCAGTCGAGCGATGCCGAAGTCGACCACCTTGGCGTTCTCGCGACCGTTGCGGCGCGTCTCGACCACCACGTTGTCGGCCTTGAGGTCCGCGTGAATCACGCCGGCGGCATGGGCTTCGTCCAGACCCTCGAGGATCTGTTCCATCAGCGATACCAGGCGAGGCGTTTCGAGCTGTCCTTCTTCGCGAATCACCTCGGTGAGGGTGCGCCCGCGCAGGTACTCCATCACGATGTAGAGCAACCCGTCGTCGGTTTGCCCGTAGTCGATCACGGCGACCGTGTTGGGGTGATTGAGGCGCGACGCCGCCACCGCCTCGCCCTGAAAGCGGTTGGTCAGGCGGTCGTCGTCCGACAGGTCCGCGTGCAGTACTTTGACCGCCACCCGTCGCCCCAGCGCGGTCTGAACCGCTTCGTACACAGTGCCCGACGCTCCTTCGCCGATGCAGCGGCGAAGCAAGAACTTGTCCCCGAAGGTGCGCCCGACCAGGGGATCGAGGGAGTTGGGCTCGTCGAACATTCGCTCCGATCTAGGTTACACGCGCTCCAAGATGGTCGCGATACCCTGACCGACGCCGATGCACATACTGGCCAGGCCGTAGCGAGCGCCGCGGCGCTGCATTTCGAGGGTCAGGGTGAGGGCCAGTCGGCCGCCCGACGCCCCGAGGGGATGGCCCAACGCGATGGCGCCTCCGTTGACGTTGACCCGCTCGGGGTCGAGCTCGAGCTCGGCCAGGCAGGGAAGGGCCTGAGCGGCGAACGCCTCGTTGATTTCGGCGACATCAATATCGCTGGACCGCAGGCCCGCGCGCTCGAGGGCGCGTCGGGAGGCGGGCACGGGGCCGATGCCCATGTAGGACGGTTCGACACCGGCGACCGCCGACGTGACGTAGCGAACTTTCGGCTTCAAGCCAAAGCGTTCGACGGCGGCCTCGCTGGCGACGAGCAGCGCGACCGAACCATCGTTGAGCCCCGAGGCGTTGCCGGCGGTGACCGTTCCGTCTTTTTGAAACACCGGGCGCAGTCGGGCGAGCGACGTTGCGGTCACGTCCGGTCGCGGGTGCTCGTCCTCGCTGGCGACGACGTCCTCGCCAGTCTTGCGGTGTTTGGCAACCGTAACGGGGATGATCTCGTCGGCGAGGCGACCCGCAGCCTTCGCTTCGGCGGCGCGCCGCTGGGATTCGGCGGCGAACTCGTCTTGTTGTTCCCGGGTGACGCCGTAGCGTTCGGCCACCTTTTCGGCGGTCTGTCCCATGGCCAGCGTGCCGTAGAGCTCGTCCATGCGCGGGTTGACCAGGCGCCAACCGAGGGTCGTGTCCTCGGCGGTGCGCGGGCCGCGGCCGAACGCCCGGTCCGGCTTGGGCAGCACCCACGGCGAACGGGTCATGTGCTCGACGCCGCCGGCGATGACCAGGTCGGCCTCGCCGGCCGCGATGAGCCGCGCGGCGTCGTTGAGCGACTGCAGGCTCGACCCGCACAGGCGATTGACCGTGACGCCGGGAACCGAAATCGGCAAGCCGGACAGCAGCGCCGCCATGCGGGCGACGTTGCGATTGTCCTCGCCGGCCTGATTGGCGCAGCCAAAGATGACGTCGTCGATGGCGTCCGGCGGCACGTCGGTGCGCGCCATCAGCGCGGCGACCACGGCCGCCGCCAGGTCGTCGGCGCGAATGGGCGCCAGGATTCCCCCGTGAGAGCCGAACGGGCTGCGGACCCCATCGACCACGAACGCGGTGCTCGCCATGGCGGTGAATCTACCTCTATTCGCCGGGGAGGTCTTGCAGGCAGGCGCCTTTTGCCGCCGGCGCTACGCCGGTCCCACGCACCTACCTCGGGACAAAAACTTGGTCGGGCCGCGCTGTGCAAGACACCCTCGAATCATGCTTCCGAGTGAGCTGGCGCTGCGCGATCTGCTGAACGAGGGCACTCCCGAGCCGGCGGACATCGGTTGGTTCGTCGCCCGCCAGCCGGGCATCGTCGGGTTCTTGGAGCGCGCGCTGGGACCGACCGACCCGTTTGCGGTGGCTCTCGAAGGCGCCTACTTGCTGTGCAAGGAAATGGAGCGCCGCACCGGGGTGCCGCCGGCCCGGCTCACCGGCTCGCTTCTCGAACGGGCCCACGCGGCGGCCCAGACCGAGGCCCGCGCGTCGCGGTCGCCGGGCTCCGACGGCCTGGCCGCGCGGCAGCCCGAACTGACCGCGTGGGTCGTGGACTTCGTCGCGTTTACGGCGATCCCGTTGACCGAGCGCGAGGCGGCCGCGGCGTCGGCGTGCCTGGCCGCGATCGTGTACGCCCTCGACGAAGTCGTGACCGGTCGCCCGGTTCCGTGAGCGGGGCCGGGGCGGGCCTCGGCTCTTGTGAGGGCTTCGCCTCCACCGTCGGCGTCCGTGCACGGGCAGGTCGACGCAAACGCGCACGCGCCCGCCTCGGCCCGCGTTTCGTTTCGTCGGGACTCCGCACGCGCGCGAAGCGGCCGGCTGCCGCTACTCGCTTCGCTTTTCGAACAGCAGGATGTGCTCGCGCTTTTCGCGCTGGCCGAAGGCCCTCTTTTCGGTCGCCGACAAAAGCGGCCTCGGCTGCGACGAGGTGCCGATGAGCTCGAGGTCGGCCGGCCGGGCGGCCTCGTACAGGGGGCGCGTAAAGATGGCCCGGGGGCCGGCGAACGAGTCGCCGGTGACGATCGCCGCGCGACCGCCGGGTCGCAGGGCCAGGCTCATCTGCCGCAGAAAGCTCCGCAGAGCCTTCTGCCACTTGTCGAGGGCGTGGCGGCGCGCGTCGGCGCCGCCGCGAAATCCGGCCCGAGCGCCGACTTCGCTGCCGCGCTTGTCGTCGTCGAGCTCGAGAAACTTCATGCGCAGGGCCTGGTAGTCCAGGTAGTCGTAGGTGCCCGCGTACGGCGGCGAGGTCACGACGGCGTCGACCGAGGCCTCCTTGATCGACGACGCGAGCAGGTCCCGGGCGTCGCCGGTCACGATGCGCGGCGCCGGCGACGCGATGCCCGCCAGGTCTTCGAGGCCGGAAAACAGTTGCTGCACCCGCTGTTCGAACAAGCGCGCCGCCGCGCCGCGCGCCACGTTGCGGTCGACGGGTTCGTCGGTGGTGTCCGACTGGCGCTTGGACACTTTGTAGAGCACCGACGACAGGGCCGCGGTCAGCACGTCGGCGATGGCCGAGTTGCCGGCTTTCGAGGACCGGTACTCGCCGATGAGTCGCCGCAGGGTTTCGAGCTCGGCGCGCACGTGGGGGGCGAACCACTGGCCGAAGGCGCGGGTGCGCCGGCGCTGGTCGGCGCTCGGTGGCTCGGGCGCCCGGCCCGCCTTCGATCGCCGCGCCACTTTGCCGGCTTCGACCGCCGCGTCCTTGATGTCGGCGGCCACTTCCAAAAGCTGGCCGCGTTTTTCCTCGTCGCCGGGCCAGGTTTTGGCCCGGGCGACCAGCACGGCCAGCGGGTTGGCGTCGACGCCCAGGGCCAGCGCGCCCGCGAACCGCGCTTCGACCAGCACCGTGCCGGAGCCGCAAAACGGGTCGAGCACGGCGGGGGCGCTTCGCCGCTTGCGCCGGGGGCCGGCCAGGGCGAGGCCGATGAGCACGCGGGCGGTCGCCGGGTGCATGCGCGCCGGATAGGTGTGGAACTCGTGCGTGAGCGTTTGCGCGGTCGCGTCGTCGGTGCCGGCGGCCAGGGCGGCCCGCAAACCGTCGGAAACGTCGCGGTCACCCTCGACCTCGATGCGCGCGCGGCTGCGAACCGTGCTCAAGGACCGGCGCTGTTTGGACAAGGCCATTCGGCCACCATACAATGTCGCCCATGCCGGCACCCCTGGAAATCGTTGCCCTCGGGCAGCCCACGGTCCGCATCGTGTGGGACGACGACACCGAGCACGTTTGGTCGGCCCGCGATCTGCGTCTGCAGTGCAGCTGCGCCAGCTGCGTTCACGAGGTCACCGGCGACAAGCTTCTCGATCCGACCACGGTTCCCCAGGACATCACCGTCAAGGACATGCGCCTGGTGGGCAATTACGGGGTCAACATCACATTCTCGGACGGCCACAGCACGGGCATCTATCGGTTCGACCGGCTGTTCGAAAACCCGCCGCCGCTCAAGCACTGACCGGCGTGCTCGGCGTGTCGCGCCGAGATTGGCAACGAGCCTGAATTCGGCGGGCCGGTCACACCATCGGCTGGCCGTCCTGGGGTATCTTTTTGGCTGGGGGACGTAAGCCTATGCGCAGGATCTTCATTGTCTGTGTAGCGGTGGCGCTTTGCTGGGCGAGCCCGGCGGCCGCTCAGGATGCCGCCTTGGAAACGGCGCGCGCGAAGTTCGACCGGGGGCAGCAGCTCTTCGGTGCGGGCGAGTACGGCGAGGCGGCGGCGCAGTTCGTAGCGGCCTACGAGGCGCGGCCATTCGCCGCGTTCCTCTACAACGCCGCGCTGTCGTTCGAAAAGGCGCGGGATTGGAAGAACGCGATCCTTTATTACAAGCGCTACCTGACCGAGGAGCCCAAGGCCAAGGACGCCGCCGAGGTCAAAAAGCGCGTGGCGGTGTTCGAGGCCGAGCTGGCCAAGACGCCGCCGGACGGTGCGGAAGCGGCGGCGGAGGTGTCCGCCGAGGTCGCGGCTCTGGGCGACGCGAAGATTCGCGGCATCGTGGTCATCGAGTCGAAGCCCCAGGGAGCGTACATCTACCTCGACAGCAAAAAGAGCGAGCCCATCGGCCGCACGCCGTGGAACGGCACTCTCGAGGGCGAGCACACCATCTTTATCGAGTCCGAAGGCTACAAGCCCGTCGAGCAATCGATCGTGGCGTCGGAAGACAAGGTCACGGTGGTCGTCTTTCCGCTGGCCGAAGAGGATTACCTCGGTTTCGTTGACATTCGCGCCAACGTGGCGGGAGCCCAAGTTTACATCGACGACAAGGTGACCGGCTCACGGCCGGCGCCCTTTGCCGGCAACCTCAAGCCCGGCAAACACAAGATCTGGGTCACCAAAGAGGGCTACAACGAGTACTACACCGAGATCGAAATCGTTCAGGGCAAGACCCACGAGGTCATCGCGGAGCTCACCGGCAGCGAGGTTGGCTACGTCAACGTTCGCGGCCGCGACGTCGAAAACGTGCAGGTGTTCATCGATGGCCAGAAGGTGTGCGATGGCCCGTGCCGGCACCCGATTGCCGAGGGCAACTACCGGCTGCGCATCGAGCGCGAGGGCTACAAGCCCTATCGCAAGAAGCTCTCGGTTCGGTCGAAGACCGAAACCACCGTCAAACCGCGGCTGGCGCCCAAGCCGTCTCGGGCCGACGCGATTTGGGCCTACGTCTTCGCCGCCGGCTTTACCGGGGCGGGGGTCTTTTTGGGCACCCAGGCCCAGGACCTCGAGGACGAGCTCGCGGCCGACATCGAGGCGGGCAGTCCGCCCCCCGACAGTGAAGACCCGCGCATCCTGCGCGGGCAGATATTCGCCATCAGCGCCGACGCGGCGTACGCGCTCGGCGCCGTAACCCTGGCAGTGGCGGTGTACTACACGTTCCGCGACAAGGGCGCGCCCTCGACGGCCACCACCGACATCAGCAGTATCGCGGTGGTGCCGGCGGTGACGCCGGAGTTTGCGGGTGCGGCCATGGAGGTGCGCTGGTGAAGGCTCGACTTCTCGCAATGGTGGTGCTCGCGGCTGGCTGCGACCCGACGGTGTTCGGCGACCTGGGGGACTCGACGTGGGTCGTCTCGTCCGAGGCGCCCGGCGGAGTGAACGCAACGGGCTTCGGCGCGGGTCTGGTGGCGCCCGCGTTGGCGACACCGCCGGATGGCTTCGCGGTGGTCGGCCTGGCGCGATCGCCGGCCGCCATCGGCACCATCAATGCCGACCTGACCGGAGCCATCGACGGGCTCGGCGCGCCGGTCAACCTGGGCGACGAGTTCTCCCGGCTACTGACCGGTTCGGCGTTCGCCGGGTCGCCAGTGCCGGTGGATGGCGTGGCCGGAGGCCTGGTCGCCGTGGCGCTGCCCGACCTGGAGTTCAGCGGCCAGATCGGCGCCGTGTCGCTCCACGACGCCGCCGAGGTGGCGCTGGTGCGGGCGGGCTTTAGCAATCCGTCGAGCGCGGGCTTCGGGCGCGATCTCGTGTTGCTCGACCCGACCGGCGACGGCAGCTCGGTCGACCTGGTGGTCGCGTCGGATACCCAGTTGCTCCTGTACGCTGACGTCGGCGGCGTTACCGGTATCAACATGGCGACGCCGGTGTCGTGCGTGCTCGCGTCGAGCGCAGTGCTGGCGGTCGAGGCCGCCGATTTGAACGGCGCGGCCGGCGACGAACTCGTCGCTGTCATCGACGACGGCGGCGCGCAAATTGAGATTGTCGTGCTCGACAGCGCCACCATCGCAGCGGCCGGCAACGGCGACTGCTTCGAGGCCACCGTGCGCGATCCGCTGGCCCGGTTCGACGCGTTTTCTGCGGCGCCGGACTTTGGTTTTGCCACGGCCGTGGGCGACTTCGACGGCGATGGCGCCGAGGACGTGGCGCTGTCGTCGCCCAGCACGAACGCCGTGTTCGTCTGGCAGGACGTCGATCTGGCCAATCCGCCGGCGTCGCTCGACGCGTTGCCGGCAACCGGCGCCTCTGAATTCGGAGCTTCGCTGGCGGCCGGCGACATCGATGGCGACGGCAACGACGACCTCGCCGTGGGCGACCCCGGCCGCTCGGTCGAAGGCGAGGCCGCGGGGGCGGTAACCGTGTTCCTCGGCGCCGACCCGGCAGACACGCTGCTGCTTCACGACGCCGAGCCCGAAGGCGGGCAAGGGTTTGGCCGCTCCGTGGTAGTCGCACCGTTTTTCGCCGCCGGCGCCGCCGTGCGCGGCGCTCTTGTCGTCGGCGCCGACGACGAGATCTTCTCGTACTTCCGCACGCCAGCGTCGCCGGCCGACCGCCCGGACCTGCGGGACCCGTCGCCGTCCGAATAAATCCGCCCGGTGGGCTCGTTGAACGTTTTGGTGGCTGGGCTGCCGCGCTAGCCGAGCTCTTTCGGCGCGGAATCGCCGTTCGCGGCTCGGGCCGTCGCTACCGCGGCCGCGAAACCAGGCCCGCATAGGTGAAACACGTACCCACGCGTTTCGGAACACGTTCCTCTGCGGTGCTGCTCCGGCTCTATCCCCTTGGGAACGCGTTTCGTGTGGGGCGCCGTCGGGCTGAGCTCGCCGATGCCGGGCTGGTACTCGACGTGCATTCGGCTGCCGTCGTCGCGGCGACTCATGCCGCGGCGTCCAAGAACGGAGGAGAACAGAAATGACACGAAGAGTTTTGACTGGACTGGCCATCGCCCTGGCTCTCGCCGCGTCGGCAGGATCGGCGCTGGCGGGCGGCTACGACCCGGAAAACAGCACCCACAGGATTTCCGTCTATACGAATTCCGACGGGTCTGGAAGCGCGTCTGGCGCTCCCAGGGTGGCTCGAGACGCGCCGGAGCTGAATTCCAACATCGGTTGCGCGGTGACTGCGCGGCCCCGCGCGTTGAGCGTCCGGTGCTATGCGACGGACAAAAACGGCAAAACGCTGATCTGCAGCTCGACGAGGAGCTCCCTCATCGACGCTGCTCTCGCGGTCAGCGAAAACAGCAAGATCGAGTTCGTGGTTGAAGCCGACGGCGAGTGCAGCTACCTCTACGTCTCCAACTCGGGCACCTACATCCGACCGGTCCAGGCGTGTCCGGACAACCGCGTCAACCGCTTTCCCGGCGGCGTACTCGGCAGGCCCTAGGAGGGGATCGTGCTCCGCTCGCTACTACTTCTTTCGTTGGGCGTTGGGGTCGGGGTGGCCATTTCGTTCGCCGCGCTCGGCGCCGGCGAACGGCCGAGTGTGCTAGTTGCGTCCGCGCCGTCGAAGGCGCAACAGCCAGCCGCCGCGCAAGCGACGAGCGCGGCACGCGCGCTCGATCAGGCGCGCCTGCTCGCCGAGGTGCGCAACGTCGTGCGCGATGAGCTGAGTGCACGGCCACATGGCTTCGGAGCCGACCGAGCCGAAACCGCTGTGGAGTCCGAGGACGATGAGTGGCCCGAGACGCCGACCGACGATGAGGTGCGCGCCGTGGCGCAAGCCGAGGAACTGATCGAGTCCGCCCGCGCAGGCCAGCCCTGGACCGACGAGTCCGCAGCGGCGTTTCGAAAGCAGATTGCTCGGGTTGATGCCGCACTCAGCAACGAACTCGTCAAGAGCCTGGCGGTCGGGATCAACAGGGGCCAGATTCAGGTCACAACCAAAGGCCCTCCGATCTAGGGCGCTGGAGGGCGCTGCCTGAGCCCTTGCTCTGTCTTCGAACACGGAGCCGACACGACCTCGGCGGCTTGAGTCGGCGAACGCAACGGCGCGGGGACATCAGCGGGGTTCGCTCTACCAAGGTGTTCGTCATGGCCCGCGGAGTCGCTGCCAGGACATCACGGAGCTTCAGGGAAGTGCCCTGGAGCTCCGTGAAGGCCGGCGGCTCCCGCGTTCTGGCTCGGCGTGGGACTCGAGCTCGGTCTCGCTCGCAGCCTGCCGGCGCCGGTCTCGGTCTCGGTTGGGTTCGGCCTCGGAGCCGGTTTCGTATTCGCTCTCCGGCTTTGGCCTCGGGTTCGGCTTCGGAGCCGGCCTCCGTCTCCGATGGGGGGTCGGTTTCGGTTTCTGGGGCCGAGGGCTCCGTCAGTCTTGCGTGGTCCAGGAACGGTGGTGAGCGTTCGTGCACGACAGGGTCGTTTTGGCGAGCGTCGGCCCGGACCAACACTTCCCCGGGGCCTCGGGGCGGGGCGGTCCGTGTGTGTGCAAGGACTTGTGCGCCTGCTACGCTGCGCGGCGGTGGAAAAGGTCTGCCCCCAGTGCGGTCGTCGGTTTGCCGACCTCGATGAGTTCTGCCCCTTCGACGGCGCCAGGCTTCAATTGGTGAGCGGCGCCGAGGTGGGCGTGGCCGACACCGACGACGTCATCGGGACGTTGCTCGACAAGCGCTACCGCATCGAGCGCCGTCTCGGGGAAGGCGGCATGGGCGTGGTCTACCTGGCGCGCCACGTGGTCATCGAAAAGGCGGTGGCCATCAAGCTGCTCAAGCCGTCGGTGTCGCGCGACCACCAGGTGGTCCAGCGGTTCGTGCAGGAGGCTCGGGCCGCATCGCGGATCGGCCACCCAAACATTGCCGACGTCAGCGACTTCGGTACCACGCCGGCCGGCGTCGCGTACTCGGTCATGGAGTACGTCGAGGGCAACACCCTGGGCACGGCCATCGACAAGCGCGGACGCTTGCCGATGTCGGACTCCATCGACATTGCGCTGCAGATCGCCAAGGCTCTCGACGCGGCCCACGCCAAGGGGATCGTTCACCGCGACCTCAAGCCGGACAACATCTTTCTCGTCGATCGGGCGGGCAAGAAGAACACCGTCAAGATCGTGGACTTCGGCATTGCCAAGGTCACGCCGATCACCGGTGGGACCACGGCCCGTCCGCGCATGACCCAGGCCGGCACGGTGTTCGGAACGCCGGAGTACATGGCGCCGGAGCAGGCGCTCGGCCGCATCGATACTGACCACCGAGTCGACATCTACGCGCTCGGAGTCATCGTGTTCGAGATGCTCACTGGTCAGGTGCCCCTGCGGCGGGACTCGATCATGAGCACCCTCGAGGCGCAGATCGCCGAGCCGCCGCCGTCGCCGCGGTCGGTTGCGCCGGCGGCCGGGATCAGCGAGGCCCTCGAGCAGGTCATCTTGCGCTGCCTGGCGAAGGAGGCCGACCAGCGGGTTCCGTCCATGCGCGAGCTGGCGCAGCTGCTGCGCGAGGCGAGCCAGGAAAGCGGGGCGATTCCGGCGGTGTCGGCGCCGCAGTACGCAGTGGCGACGCCCGACGCATCGACGTTGGTGCCGGAGTCGCAGCGACTGGCCGAAACTCTCGCCGAGGGCAACCACCGCAGTCCGACCCAGGTGCCCCCGGGGGCGCCGCCACCGCGGCCGCGACCCGGCGATCCGCAGTTTGCCAGCGGTGCGGGCCGGCTGCGCCGCTTTGACAACCTCGACCCGAGTTCGCCCGACACCGAGAACCTGCGGCCGTCGAAGTATCGCTATCGGTGGACGTTCGCCGCGGCCATCTTTGCGACCTTCGCCGTGGGGCTGGCGATGTTCTTCATCACCATCCCCGACCCGGAGACGGGCGTACGACCGACGATCTTGCTCGATGCCGGCGTTTTGGGCGCTGGCGACCGCGCGCCAAGCGCCGCTGGTGAATCCGCTGTTCTCGACGGCGATGGTGAAGACCCGGGGGTGGCCAGCGAGGCAGCGCCGGCCGCCGAGCCCGCGAGTGATCCCTCCGACGTTGGGCCACAGCGGAAGAAGCCGCGCGCCGAAGGAACTCAGCGGAGCCGGGACACGGCCGCCCCGCGGGCCGCGGCCAAGCCGCCGCCGGCGGTGCGTGAACGGCGCCGCGGAACCGGTCGGCCGCACAGCATCGTCGTCGAAACCCGGCCCCACGGGGGGACGCTGTACATGCCCGGGGGCTCCTATGGCGGCACCGACGGCACCATGGTGACTCGCCCGCGGGGTACCGAGATCGAGGTCGCGTGCTCGCTGCCCGGTCACGCAGTCGGCCGGGTAACCCTGAGTTTCGACGGCAACCGCGAGCTCGCCATCTGCCGCATGGAGCGCAAACCGCGCTGCCTGCCCGGCGTCAAAAACCCGTTCGACGACTGCGTCGCCGACTAGCCTCCGTCCCCCGTCCTCAATCGGGGAAACCAATCGGGGACGGTGTTGCCAAGTTGCCGTCGCAGTCGCAGTGGCCGGCGGCGCTGAACACGCCGAAACGCGGCGAGCCCGCCGGGCGCACGTGCCGGCGGGCTCGCGGTGGTTGTGGGGTGCCTAGCGCGGCGGTCGCGAAAAGCCGAGGCGGCCCGGGAACGGGTCGGCAGACTCGCGGAGGTAGAGGTCGTCGTAGTCGGGCTCCGGCTCGAGGGTGACGCCCAGAGCCAGCAGGCCGGCGCGGTTGTTGTAACGCAGGACGGCCATGGCGTCGGGACGCCGGTCGTTGCGGCGCACGAACCGGGTCCAGCTGACGTGCGAGCTGCGGTGCTCGCCGAACTCCGTGCCGAGTCCCGGTCGCTCGCTGCGCCGCGCGCCCCGGTCGCAGCACGGCGCGTCGGCGGCCGGCGCCCGGCTCGGTGCGGCGCCACCGCGCCTGCCGGCAGGTGCCGCTTCACCGGCGGAAACCCTGGGCGCCGGGGCCGGTGCGCCTTCCGTCTCGCTGTCGAAGTCGTCGGCGGGCGCCGGCGCGCCGCCGTAGCCGCGGCCAGTCCCGCGGTGGTGCGGACGCGGGTGGGGGCGAACGGGATCGATCAACACCGGGTTCGGCCGGCGCACGCGTTCTTCGAAGATCGCAACGCCGACGACGCCCACGTGGCGGGGTTTGCCTTTGCGCCCGGCGTACGAGTTCTTCACCGACGAAAAGCGAAACGCGGCCACGGCGCTGGTCGACACTCGAAAGCCGTCGATGATGACGTCGCCGTAGGCGGGCACGATGTAGCCGCGCTTTTCGCGGTAGTCGGCGGGCCGACCGTCGATCACGTCCAGTCCATCGACCGACACCACTGCCTCGATGCGCCGCGCCGTCGGGTTGACCACGCGAATCGAGTAGCGCTCGCCGCGATTGCCGAGCACGTAGTAGCGGCCCCCGTGGCTGTACGTGGGCAAGGTCTCACCGGCCGAGCCGATGAGCTCGATGGAGTAGCCGCCAGCCCCCGAGGCCGACAGCGGGGCCACCGGAGCGGGGGCGCGGGCGCCGGCCCGGGGCGCCTCGGCGAGAGCTGGAGAACAAGCCATCGCCGCGAGTGCGGCGCCCATCACGAGCGTGCGCGTACTGGTCATGCCGGTAGTAACGGGCGCGCGCCGCCGTTGGTCTACCGGCCCCGAGATTTTGGGAATAGTCGCTCAATCGGCCAGGAAACGGCCGAGATGTCGGGCGATTACAGGCCTTCGACGCGAATCCACGGCCCCGCCGTGAACGGGAAGGACTGGTCGTAGTTGATGTGCGCCACGTACCACAGCGCGATGTCCTGGTCGTCGATGAGTTCGCCGCCGACGTAGGCCGCCGGGTAGGGCTGCGAACCAATGACGCTGCGCGGGTAGAACGGCCCCCATTCGCCGTTGTGATGGCGGATCGCGTAGAGCTCGGCGTCTTCCCAGTGGTGCGGTCGAATGGTGACCGAGGCGCCGCTTTCGAAGTCGATCTGCCGCCACACGCCGCCGTCTTTGTCGGCCCGACCCGTGTACGGGATCCAGCCTTCCTCGGCGGCGCGCTCCCAGCGGCCTTCGTTCCAGTGCTCGATGGCGTTGCCCGCGGCGCCGTCGATGTCGAAGTCGAAGCGCCAGTGAGGGTGGTACGTGTGCGCATCGTGCAGGCCGCCGTTGCCGTGCACGACCAGCCAGGGCTCGATGCGCCCATCGGCGTGAAACCGCCACAGCTGGGTGTACGAAAAGGGACCGGTGGCAAAGTCGGCAGCGAGCTCGAAGCCACCGCGAAACGAGTTGTGCCGAACCTCGCCGTACAGGGTGCGGTAGCCGAGCGGAGCCCACACCGGTCCGTGCGCTTCGGTCCGGTCGGACTCGGGATCGATTTCGCCCTGCTGGTGGTCGACGGTGACGTACGGCAGGGACCCTTCCCACAGCACCCGCCGTCCCTTGTAGTCGACCAGAAAGCACATCAGGCCGGCGGACTCGGTGACCCGCCAGTGAACGGTCCAGTCCGCGTCGCGAATAACGTTGGCGTTCGTGTTGCTCATGGATGCGTCTCTCGGGATCTCGGTGGGGCTACCAGTTCGCCGCCGGCGTCACTTCCGCGACGCTGCGATCGACCAGGTCGACAACGGCGACCAGGGTGGGGCGCGCGCCGAGGGGGCCAAACATCACGGCCGCGGCGCGGCGCGTGTAGGCCAGGTCGGCGGCGTGCCGGCTCCAGTAGTGCATCACCGCGGTGGCTTCGTCGCCGAGCTCGAGATGCGACTGCACGCGCTCGTCGGCCGCGGCCAGGGCGAGGGCGTCCGCCTCTTCCTCCGGCGACAGCATTGGCTGCGCCTTGCTGCTGGTCGCGTGAAACACTTCCGACTCGTCGAGGTCCACGCTGGCATCGACCTGTCGGGCGCTCGAATAGTCGAAAATCACCACGCGGGCGAGGCGGTGCCCGGCCCGTTCTTCCGGCGGCTTGAACACCATGGGCTCTACCGAGATGACCCGGTAGCGGCCCACCTTGGCCATGGCGGCGAGCCGAGGGGTCTCGGTGACCAGGCGAATGGCGTCGTAGCGCTCGCCCTCGGTGAGCGGGGCAAACAGGTCGATGGCGTCGAAGGTCAGGTCGGCGCGGCTGCCTTTGCCCGCCTTCGCACTCGTCTTTTTGGCGGCCTTTTTGCTCGCCTTCTTGGTCGCTTTTTGGGCCGCTTTTTGGCCCGCTTTCTCGGCGCTGCGGGCCGCCTTTTTGGCCTCGCGAGCCGCCTTGGCGGCCTTTTTGGCCGCGTCTTTGTCGGCCTTGGCTTTGGTCTTGGTCTTGGTCTTGGCCTTGGCCTTGGCGGCGGTCGCGGCCTTGCCGGTGGTGCCGACCGCCGCCTTTTTGGCGCTCGGCTTGGCCTTGGCGCTCTTGCTGGCGGTGCCCTTGCTTGCGGGCCGGGTGCCGAAAGGACCGGTGGTGCCGGTCTTGCGTGGCGCGGCGCTCTTGGCCGTTGCCGCGGACCGCGCGGCGGCCTTCTTCGAGCCGTCCTTGCCCGAGCCCGACTTCTTGGCGCCCGTCGACTTCGTCTTGCCCGCGGACTTCGCCTTGCTCGCGGCTGCCTTGCGGCCAGTCGCCTTCTTACTCGCCTTGGCCATGGCGCGCACTATACACGCGCCAGCCCTCGGTCCGCGCGCCCGCGCCGCGGGATCAGGCGGCGTTGCAGCACTTCTTGAATTTCTTGCCCGAGCCGCACGGACACGGGTCGTTGCGGCCGATCTTGGGGGAGTCGCGCACGACCGGCCCGAGGTGCTGGCCGGGGCGCCGCCCTTCGAGGGCCGCGTCGAAGGCTTCGACGACGATCTGCGTCGGCGGAAAGATGACCGACGCGGTCTCGGCGCTGATGGCTTCCTCGCGCACGTCCTCTTCGATCAGCTCGACCAGCTTGGCGTAGACGTTGGGCTGGCGATCCTTGAGCTCGTCGACGACTCGCTCGTGGACGGGCTTGTCCGCCATGCCCTCCACCGCCTCGTGGGCGTCCTCGACGATCGTTTTGGCGTCATCGAGGTTGGCCGGGAGCAGGCGGGGCAGCTTCTTGGGCCGGGGTTCGTCGAACATCGCCCACACGAGGGTGCTGTAAAAGAGGGCCGCCTCGCCGACCTCGTCGCCGTGATCGACGCGGAACTGGGCCGCGAAGGCCAGCAACGCCGGCTGCTCCTTGCCGAGCCGCCGGGCGAGCTTGTTCATGGACCGGCGGTCGCCGGACTCGTCGAGGGCGGTGAACGACTCAATGGTGCGCTCGACCGAGTCGGGGGAAACGACAATGGGGGTGTCCGACATTGGGCCGAGCAGTCTACCCGCGGGCGGCCCATCGCACTAGCTCCGTGCACGGACCGGCTACAGCCGGCGACCACTCCCGGGCGGGGGCCGGGGGGCGACCGGCAAAGGAGGCCCGGTTTGGGGCGTCGCCAGCGATTCCGGCCGCCGGCCGTGGCGCGGGCCCAGTGGCGCGGGCGCGGTGGCGCGGCTTCCCCCGGTCGCTGGCAGCTGGCTCAGTCGGGCAGGTCGGCGAGGAAGGCGCGCGCGGCGGCGTCCACGGCGGCCGAATTCGTGGCCCAGACCACGAGGACGCGCGGTTCGGGGCTCGCCGCCAGAGCCGTGGCTTCGTCGGCTGTGATGTCGGTGTCGGCTTCGGCGAAGGCGACGTACTCGTACCCGACTGCGCGGTCGGGGTCGTAGCCGTCAGCGGTGAACGAAAAGCCCGGCCCCTCCAGAGCCACGTCGTAGCGCACGCGCAGGCCGGCGCCGCGGAAGCGGGCCGCGAGCAGCGCCCGCGCCTGAGACTCCTCCAGGCCGTTGGGATCCGCCTGTGGGAGCGGGACGGCCGGGGGCGCCGGGGTGACGATCGGCTCTTCGGCGGCGGGTTTCGTCGTCGCCGGCGCCGGCAGCTGCCGCGGCGCCAGTGCGCTGCACCCCGCCAGGGCGGCCAGCGCAGCAAGAAAGGCGCGCCAGTTTCGGGCTGGTGATACGATCGTCATGCAATGAAGCTGGGCACGTTGTTATTGCGCGATGCCGTGATCAGCTTGTCACAGCTCGAGGCCGCGTTGCGCACCCAGGTGCTGGTCGGCGGGCGCCTCGGCACCAACCTGGTCGAACTCGGCCACCTGGACGTCGACACTCTGGGGGTGTACCTCGGCCGCAGTCTCGTGCTGCCGGTGGCTACCAAGGAGATGTTCGAGGCGGTCCCCGGCGATCTGATCTCGAGCTTCGATCGCGATCTCGCCGAGCTGTACGGGGCGTTCCCGCTTGGGGCGGTTGCCGACGAAAACGGCGACGCCAGCCAGACCCTGGCCGTCGCGCTGGTCGACCCCAACGATCGGCGCAGTCTCGAGCAGCTCGCCGGGCAGCTGGGGCGGCCGCTGGCGCCGTACGCGGCGCCCGAGCTGCGGCTCTACTACTACCTGGAGCGCCACTACGGCATCGAGCGCAAAGCGCGCTTCGTTCGGCCCGGCACCAACGCGCGCACCCCCGACCCGGATCAGGAGCGACGCCGGGCGCAGCCGGCTCGCGGCATCGAAATGCCCCAGGCGATGCGCTTCGAACCGCGGGGCGCCAAGGCCCGCAGCGGCAAGACCGACAAGCACACGCCGGCGACTCCGGCGCGGTCGCGCACGCGGGTCGACAAAAAAGCGGCCGACGCGCAAATTGGCGCGGCCGATACGCGCAACCGCATTGGCGACACCCTGGTCGACTTCGCCGTCGGTCGGTTTCACGGGGCCGCCGTGCTGATTCTGCGGGACGCCAACGCCATTGGCTGGCGCATGCATTCGGCAACGAACCCCGGCACGCAAACCGAGTTCGAAAAGCTGAGTCTGGCGCTCGGCGGCGCGTCGGCGCTGCAGGCCGCCCACGACTCGCGCCAGCCGTTTCGCGGCGAAGCGCCCAGCGCGGGGCGCCCGGTGGAGCGGAGGCTGTGGCGGGCCATGGGCCTGGGCGAGAGCGAGCCCGGGGAGATGATCGTCGCGCCCATCATGGTCAAAGCGCGGGTCGTCAATCTCGTCTACGCCCACTCGGCTCCCGGAGAGCGTTTGGTGGACGAGCACGTCGACGCGCTGCTCGATCTCGCGCGCCGCGCCGCCGACGCTTACATTCGACTCATCAAGATGGCTCGGCAGCCGTCCAACGCCGACTAGCGCGACGAAACAGCCGGCCGTCGGTTCGCGCGCCCCGAACCGCGCCCCGGGGTGACCGTCGTCGGTCGCGGGTTCGGCCTCGCTTCCGGAGTCGGTTTCGGTTTCGGTTTCGGCCTCGGTCTCGGCCGCAGATTCGGCCTCGGTCTCGGTCTCAGATTCGGCCTCGGTCTCGGGTTCGGGGTCGGTCTCGGTCTCGGGTTCGGGTTCGGGTTCGGGTTCGGCCTCGGGTTCCGGCGTCGGTCTCGGGTTCGGCCTCGGATTCGGCCTCGGTCTCCGTCTCGGGTTCGGCCTCCGCGTTGCTCAGGCCCCGGCGGTGTAGCGCGTCGGATCCGGCACGCCCGCCTCGGCAAAGCCCTTCTTTCGCAGAAGACAGGCGTCGCAGCGGCCGCACGCGCCTCCGTCCGGGCCCGGCGCGTAGCACGAATGGGTCGCTCCGTAATCGACCCCGAGCTGCATGCCGCGCTGGATGATCTGCGCCTTGGTCATCTCGATGAGCGGCGCGTGCACCGTGAACCTATCGCCGTCTACCCCGGCGCGCGTCGCAACGTTGGCCAGGGCCTCGAACGCGCTCACAAAGGCCGGGCGGCAGTCGGGATAGCCGCTGGCATCGAGCACGTTCACGCCGACGAACAAGTCGCGGGCGCCGATGGTTTCAGCCCACGACAGGGCCAGTGCCAAAAGCACGGTGTTGCGCGCGGGCACGTAGGTGACGGGCACGTCGCCCTCGGCGCCGATCTCGTCCATCGGCCGGTCTTTCGGCACCGCGATGTCGTCGGAAGTAAGCGCCGAAGCCGCCAGCCCGCGCAGGTCGAGCTCCGCGATCCGGTGCTCGACCACGCCCTGGGCAGCGGCTGCCGCCCGGGCCGCCTCGAGCTCGACGTCGTGGCGCTGGCCGTACAGCACGGTGAGCGCGTGGCACGCGAAACCGGCCTCGCGCGCAATCGCGAGGGCCGTGGTCGAATCGAGTCCGCCGGAAAGAAGGACGACAGCGTTGCCCATAGTCCCGCTTGTAGCACCCCCATCGCCCGATCCGGATTCACACCTTCGGAAGGTGCCTCGAGCCCCGCCATCGTCTATCGTCGACACCGATGGAACGCGCGCTTGGGGCCGTGCGAGCCGTGCCGTGGGGGCGCGGCATCCCGCCACGTTCGGGCTGGATCCGCTTGCTTACGTCGCCGACGAGCTACGTGCTGCTGGCCAGCCTGGTTGTGACGTTGTGGGCCAAGGCGCGCATCGCCGGCGAGCTCGACTCGCCGGTCGCGACCCTGGCCTGGGCGATCGCGGGTGACGTCGTGGTCTACATGGGCTTTGCGGCGCTGTTTGCGGTGGGCGAGGGGCGCTCGCCCTATGTCCGCCTGGCCACGTATCCGCTGGCCGGGCTTATCGGCACGGTCGCGGTCATCAACGCCTGGTACCTGTCGATTACCGGCGAGCAGCTTACCTGGGAGGCCGTTTCGCTCGGGATCGACCGGTTCGCGGACCTCTGGAACATCGCGGGCGAGGCGGTGCGGGCCAACCCGGGCAAGCTCGCCCTCGCCGCGCTGGTGTTGGTCGGCTTTCCCGCCCTGGTGCGCATCGGCCTGCACCGGGTGACCGGGCCACGCGACCGGCGCGCCCGCGGACTCGAGCGCGGCCACGCGGCCGGGTTGGTCGCCGCCGGCGGCCTGTTGCTCGCCATTGTCACGCCGAGCCCGTCGAGTCTCGACGCGGCGGCGTTGGGCAACAACGCGGCGCTCAACCTGTACTGGACCTGGGTGACGGCGCCGGCCGACGAGCGCGCCGTGCCCGAGGGCACCTTCGCGGGCTATCAGCCGCCCTACACGGTTCGGCCCGACCAGCTTCGGGCCCTGGCGGACCGCACCGACCGGCCCAACGTCTTGTTCGTAGTCCTCGAGTCGACGCGCTACGACCACACGTCCCTGGCCGACAAGAGCGTCGCCCGCGGGACCCGGACCCCCCACCTCGCGGCGCTGGCCGAACGCGGCTTGTGGACCGACCGGGCCTACGCCGTGTTGCCGCACACGACCAAGTCGATGTTCTCCATGCTGTGCGGCCGCTACCCGACCATGCAGCGCACCGTCGTCGAGGTGTCGGCGCCGCTGTTGATCCAGTGCCTGCCGTCCATCGTTCGAGCGGCCGGCTATCGCACGGCCTTTTTCCAAAGTTCCTGGGGCACGTTCGAGCACCGGCCGCGCCTGGTCGACAAGTTTGGCTTTGCCGAGTTCTTTGCCTGGGAGGACATTCAGGGCGAGCCCCTCGGCTACCTGGCGTCCGACGACGAGAGCCTGGCGCCGGCGGTGGCCGCCTGGCTCGACCGGGCCGCGCCCCAGCCAGCGGGAGTCCCGGGCGGCGGCGCACCGCAGCCGTTTTTCGCCATGGTGCTCACGTCGGCGCCCCACCACCCGTATCGCCTGCCGTCGGCGGCCAGCGAGCGCGCCGCGGCCGCCGGTGACCCGGTGGGCACCGACGAGGAGCGCTACGCCCGACTCATCGAGGCGTCGGACCACATGCTCGGTGCCCTCGTAGAGGCCCTGTCGGCGCGCGGCCTGCTCGACAACACCATCGTGTTCGTGTCGGGGGATCACGGCGAGGGCTTTGGCGAAAAGGGCGTTCGCCAGCACGACAACAACGTCTTCGAGGAGGGCCTGCGCGTTCCCCTGGTGTTCGCGGGGCCGGGAGTGCCGAAACGGCGGCTGGCGGGACCGGTGAGCCTGGGAGACGTGATGCCGACGTTCCTGGGACTTCTGGGCGTCGAGCCCGCACCCGAGGTTGCGCCGCAGCTCATCGGCACGGATCTGCGCGGTCCGGTGCCAGCCGACCGCGTGCTGTACTGGAGCTGCTGGTTCGAGTACCGCTGCCGGGGCCTCATTACCGGGACCGACAAGGTCGTCTACTCCCCCGAAGAAAAGGCGGCCTATCACTTCGACCTGGCGAGCGACCCGCGCGAGACGCAGCCCGGCGACGTGCCGCCCCGGTTGCAGGCGCTCATGCCCGGAATGAACGAGGCGCTCGACGCGCACCGCACCTACACCTTTCCCCTGGAGCTCGGTCCCCTGTCCCGAGATTTCGGGGCCTGGACCTGCCCGCCGCGAGCGCCATGCACCCATCCCAGGGCGCAGCAGATGCGTTTCGGTCACTAGTGGCCTGGAAGAGGTATCCGTCGGAGAACTCTCCGGGCCCCTCCACGCGCTAGCGTTGTTGCTCCTTGGTCACTTGGGCCCACCAAACTCACTCCTCGCGCCTCGCCATCACGCGGATGGGCCGCGGACATTTCTCAACAACACCTGTTCCAGGTCACTAGCGAGGCTCACCCCCCCCGGCAGGGCACTTCGGTGCCCGTTTTGTCCGGAAACCGCATTTTTTTCGCCATTCCCCTTCGGAACCAGCTCCGGGGGTCGATACGCGTGCAAGTGGGACTTCTAGCCAGGATTTTTGGGTTCGGAAAGAAGGCGCCGGCGCAGGCGGCGCCCAAGCAGGCCGCCCCGCGGCGGGCGGCACCGGCCTTTTCGCTGCTCGCGCTGTCGTTGGAGCCGGAGCGCCGACCCGAGCTCACGCCCGAGGTGGCCGAGCGCGCCGACGAGATCGCCGCCCAGGTCTTGTCGCGGTTCGAGACCAGCAAGAGCGACGTGCCGGCGCTGCCGAGCGTGGCCACCGAGGTGATGGAGCTGGTCAACGACCCGGAGAGCGATATCAACGCCTTGGTCAAGCTGATCAACCAGGACCCGAACCTGGCGGCGCAGCTTCTGCGAGTCGCGAACTCGTCGGCGGTGAGCGGTGGCGGTCCCGAAGTCGATAGCACCCGCGATGCGTGCGTGCGCCTCGGCAGCTCCGAGGTCGGTCAAATCGTCGCGGCGACGGCCATGCGGTCGGCGTTTGCCATGGAGGCCGGCGGCAACTCGTGCCTGCCCGACGTTGGCGTCGAGCTTTGGCGTCGCTCGCTCGGCGTTGCCCACGGTGCCGGGTGGCTCGCCATGCGCATCAACGTGAACACCGAGTCGCTGTTTCTGTGCGGCATGCTTCACAACATCGGCCAGGCCATTGGCCTGCGCTTTTTGTCCGAGATTCTCGAGGGCGCCGAGCTTCAGGACGAGTGCCTGGTGCATGCGGTGCTGGCGCGGGTGCATGACGACATCGGCGGCGCGGCCGCCCAGATGTGGGAGCTGCCCCGCAAGATCGGCGCCTGCTGCTCGTTTCACCGCGCGCCGGCTAACTCCAACGACGCCCCGCTGGTTCACACCATCCGGGCGGCGGCCGGCCTCAACGAGCTGCGGGTCAACCCGTGGTACGCCGAAGGGACCGACCGCCACGTTCAGGCCAGCGCCGACGCTCTGGGGCTCGACTTGTTCACCATGCGCGCCCTGCACACCGAGCTTCGCGAAGCCGCCGACCGCATCGTCGCCATCTTCGGCTAGGCACCGGCGCCTCGGGCCAGCCGGCACCGGTCGGCCCGGCAAGTTGGCAAGACCGTCCCCAACTGTTGGATTCACTTCGTTTGGGGACGGTGTTGCCAAGTTGCCGCGGGCCGGTTTGCCAAGTTGGCAAGACCGTCCCCAACTGTTGGATACGCTTCGTTTGGGGACGGTGTTGCCAAGTTGCCGCGGGCCGGGGTGCGGGTTTGTGGCGGTCCCAAAGGGCGAGGTGCCGGGGTAGCGCTGCCCCGGATATCAACGGTTTGCGCAGGCCAGCGCTGGCTCGGCCCCGGCGCGGCGGCGGCTCGTGGTAAACGAGCGGCCGCCCATGGCCAGCGAAAAGCCCCACCTCACGTCGCCGGATCACTCGGTCAAAGGCATGCCCCGCGGCGTGCCGTTCATCGTCGGCAACGAGGCCGCCGAGCGTTTCAGCTTCTACGGCATGCGCGCCATCTTGGTCGTCTTCATGACCAAGTACCTGGTCGACGCCATGGGCAACGACGCCACCATGAGCGACCGGGAGGCGTCGTCGATCTACCACCTGTTCGTCGCGGTCACCTACTTCACGCCGATGGTCGGCGCGCTGGTCGCCGACATCTGGTGGGGCAAGTACAAGACGATCCTGTACGTGAGCCTGCTGTACTGCCTGGGCCACGGCTGCCTGGCGCTCATGGACCTGGGGCCGGCGACCGGTGCCTGGGACATGGAGCCGTTCCTCTATAGCGGCCTGTTCCTGATTTCTCTGGGCGCCGGCGGCATCAAGCCGTGCGTCGCAGCCCACGTCGGCGATCAGTTCGGCCACGGCAACAAGCACCTGATGACCCAGGTGTTCAACTGGTTCTACTTCAGCATCAACGTCGGCGCGGCCGCTTCGCAGGTGCTCACGCCGTGGTTGCTTGCCAACTACGGGCCGCCCATCGCGTTCGGGCTGCCGGGCGTGCTCATGGCCATTGCGACGTTCGTGTTCTGGCTGGGCCGCCACTCGTTCATTCACGTACCGCCCGCCGGCTGGCAGCGCTGGGTCAAGGAGACCGTGTCTCCGGCCGGAGTGCGCGCCATCGTCAACCTCTCTCCGCTGTTCTTCCTGTTCGTGCCCATGTTCTGGGCGATCTTCGATCAGACCGGCTCGGCCTGGGTGCTGCAGGCCGACCAGATGGATCGGGACTTCGGCATCCTCTGGCTCCCCAGCCAGATCCAGTTCGTCAACCCGGTGCTCATCCTGCTCGGGATCCCGTTCTTCACGTACGTGGTCTACCCGGCCGTCGGCAAGCTGGTCGAGGTAACGCCCCTTCGCAAGATCGGCGCCGGCCTGGTGCTCACGGCCGCAAGCTTTGGCGTGAGCGCTCTGGTCGAAGGCGACATTCAGGACAAACAGGCCGAGATTGCCGGCTCGATGTATCGGGACCTGGCCGCCGACGTTCCGTCGCTCGAGTTCCCCGACGACGAGCGGCGCGCCAAGATGGTCAAGGCGGTCATCGGCGCCGTCGACAACTCGGCCTGGGAGCTCGACGATCAGCTCGCCCTGCTCGAGCTCGACTTCGCGCAGCTCGGGGCCAAGGCTGTAGACGAACGCCTCGAGGACATGCTGGCCGCCGAGTCGGCGGCGGCCGCCCGTGCCGCGCTGGGACTGGCAGAGCTCGAGGCGCCCGGCTCCGCCGCGAGCACACGCGAGATCCTCGATGCCGCCGCGGCCAAGGGCTGGGCAGCGAAAGACTACGTCGGCGCCGGTTTTGCGCTTCGCGGGCTGGTGAACGCGGTGGAAAACCCGGACTTGCTCACCCTGTTTCCGGTTGCCCGAGCGACCAAGGTCTTCGGCGCCCTGGCCGAGACCATGGCGGCTCCCGAGCCGGTTTCCGACCTGGGCGCGGCGGTTCGCGCGGCCCGCTCGACGTGGGTCACCGGGCAGTCCGCGGCCGGTGCGAAGGCCAAGCCCGACGAGATTCGCATCGCCACGTACCTCGACCAGATGCCGAATATCTTCTGGCAGTTCATCGCCTACTTCATCCTGACCGCCGGCGAAATCCTGGTTTCGATCGTGTGCCTGGAGTTCGCCTACAGCCAGTCGCCGCCCAAGATGAAGTCGATCGTGATGGCCGCGTTCTACTTCAGCGTCTTCCTGGGCAACGTGTTCGTCTCGATCGTCAACGGCGTGATTGCCGGAGTGGAAAGCAGTACCGGCACCAATCCGCTCGAGGGTGCCAACTACTACTGGTTCTTCGGCGGCCTGATGCTGCTCATCGCCATCGGCTACATGGTGTGGGCGCCGTTCTACAAGGGCGAGACCTACATTCAGGGCGACGACGACAACGCCATCGACGGGGCCGAGGCCGAAGCCGAGGGCACCGAGCCGCGGTAGCGGGGCCAAGGGCGAACCTCGCGTCGCGCGATTGGGGGCGGCGCGAGGGACGGTTCAGGCCGTTTTTGCGACGCGCTAAGCGGTCGCGATTGCTGGCGCTTTCGAGGTCCGGAGCTGTGAGGGGCCAAACGGTTGCAATCCGGCCTGAACTGCCCAACATTGCACCGCAATGGGGAATCACACCTTCGCACTTCTTCTCGCGGCCGCGCTGGCGACCGCGGCTTGCGGCGGCGCCAACAAGCCCGGCGCCAAGGGCGCCAGCGGCGACGGCTCGTACAGCATTCGCTACGTCGAGCAGCGGGCCGTGTTTCCGAACAACGGCCTCAAGCTCGTGGTCATCCCGGACGACACGACCGAGCTGGTGCAGGTCGACGTGCGCTACGACGTGGGCGCCGCGCAAGACCCCAAGGGCAAGGCGGGGCTGGCTCACTACGTCGAGCACATGATGTTCCAGCACCGGCTGTGGGGGCCCGACAAGCCGGCCACGTTCGCCAACCTGCCCCGCATCGCGGTGTTCTTCAACGCGTTCACCAACTGGGACTCGACCCACTACATGCTGCAGGGCCGCAAAGAAGACCTCGAGGTGCTCCTCAGCCTCGAGGCCGCGCGCATGGCCTACCACTGCGAGACCATTCCCGACGACGAGTTCGTGCGTGAGCTCGAAGTCGTGCGCAACGAGATTCGCCAGCGGCTCGGCACCCCCGAAGGCCAGATCCCGCAGGCGCTGCTGTCGGCCACCTACCCCGAGGGGCACCCCTACGAGCAGTACATCGGCGGCAACGACAAGCAGATTTCGTCGATCACCAAAGAAGACGTTTGCACCTTCATGGAGCAGTACTACGTGCCCAACCGAGCCACGGTGATCGTGGCGGGCAACGTCGATCCGGAGACCGTGAAACGCCAGGTGATCGACATCTTCGGCGGGATTCCGAAGGGCAAAAGGCAGCCGCCCGCCGGCGCGGACGACATTCCCAAGGTCGAACTGGCGAGCAAGACCATCGAAGTCGAGCTCGATGTCGAAAAGCCGAGCCTCCACATCATGTGGGCCATTCCGCCGCGCTTCGACGACGAAGAGCAGAGCGCCCGCATCGCCCTGAACGTCTTTGCCAGCAACCTCGGCGGCTTTGCCAACGACTACGGCTTTGGCAGCGGCGTGTCGCCGACGGTCCTCGGTGGCGCCCGCGCTCCGGTCGTCGGGGTGTCGATGGAGCTCGAGGACAACGGTTCGGTAGACGAGGCTCTCGACTTTGCCTGGAAGGCCTTGCGGTCCGCCGGCCGGTCGAGCACCGCCGACGCCGTCGACCAGTTCGCCAAGCGCAAGGCCCAGCAAAAGGCCCAGTGGGTGCTGACCCTCGAGAGCCTGCAGTCGCGCACCGTGCGCGTCGCCGACATGATTCAGTTCAAAAACGACTTCGACTTCAGCGGCGACAAGGCCTACCTGATGACCGAGATGGCGGCCATCGACGAACTCGACGGCGGCGCCATGCGCGAGTTCGTCAAAGACAAGATGCGCAAAGACAACGCGGTCATCGTGGTCGTCAAGGCGAAAAAGGGCGCCCGCTCGGGCGACGAAAGAGCCAAACGCCAGTTCAAGGGCAACGCCGACGGCCACATCGCTCGCGAGCCCGACATCGACCCGGCGGAGGCCATGCGGCCGCTGCAGGTCCCCGAGGAGCCGAGCGTTCTGTCGCGGGCCAAGCGCTTCGAGCTCGAAAACGGCCTCGACGTCGTCATGCTGCCCTTCGAGTCCCTGCCGGCCGTCACCATTCGTTTGGTCATCGACGCCGGATCGGCCCACGAGCCGGCGGGGCAGGAGGGCATCGCTCAGATCGCGGCTTCGATGCTGGACCCGCCTCCCGGCATGGATGCCTTGCCGCGCCTCGGCGTGTCCTTCGGCGGTTCCGCCGGCGATGACACCACCCAGTTCACCATGCGCGGCATCACCCCCACCTTCGACAAGATGCTCATGGCCTTTGCCCGCATCATCGACACCGGCGACTACAACCAGGACGGAATCGAGGCGCGGGCCGAGTACTTCCTCGAAAGCCTCAAGTCGCCCTCGAACGTGGAGCAGCGAACGTTCCGGGCCGCGCTTTCGAATGCGGCGTACGGCGAAGGCCACGAGTACTCATCTCGCGGTCGCCTGACCAAGTCGTCGGTCAAAGAGATCGGCCGCGACGCGGCGATCGCCTTCAAGAAGAAGCACTACACGCCGGCGAACTCGACGCTCGTCATCGCCGGCACCTTCGACGCCGCGGCGGCGGAGACCTACGTTCGCGAGACGTTTGGCGAGTGGCAGGGCAGCCGGGTGGACGAGCCCGTCCCCGCCGACCCCAACCCGCGCGACGAGCCGGTGTACCTCGGCATCGAGCGGGCCCAGCCCAATCCGCAGGTCACCATCGGCATCGCCTATCCGACGGCGGCGGGCATCGACGGCATGGAGGCGGCTCGCCTGGTGCTTACCGAGATGCTTTCCCAGCGCATGGGGCGGGTCCGCACCGAGCTCGGTTCGACCTACGGCGTCGGCACCCAGCGCCAGCGGCACCGCGGCCCGGGCTCGTACATCGTGTTTGGCAACGTCGACGCGCCGCGCGCCGGTGAGTCGCTGGCCTTCATGCGAGAGATGATCGACGGGCTGCGAAACGGCGACAACTTCGCGGTCGAGTTTGCCAAGGCGCGTCGCGTTGTTTTGCAACGCCTGCTGACCGAGGCGAGCGACAGCGGTTCCGTCGCCGCCCGCCTGGGATTCATGGCCGCCTACGGGGTCGATGCCGACTACTACGAGCAGCTTCGCAAGCGGGTGGCCGTGCTCAACCCGGCGCTTTTGCAGACGGTGGTCAAGCAGGAGTTCGCGCCCAACAAGGAAGCCATCGTGCTCCTCGGCGACAAGGCCAGCCTGGAAAAGGCGTTCTCGGAAGCCAAGGTGGACGGCGCCATCATCAAGCCGTAACGTCGGCGGGTGACCCGCCCCGCCGCCATTCTCGGAACATCGGCCGTCGTCGCGCTCGCGGCGGCGGCCTTTTTGCTGACGCGTTCGGATGGTGGGGGGCCGGCGGCCACCGGCGGCGCGGCCGAGCCGCCGGTGCCGGCAGAAGCGCGTGGCGGCGGTGCTGCGCGGCCCTCGCCGCTGCCCTCGCCCGATGCACCGGGCTCCGCTCGGCTGAGTGGGGCCGTGACCCATCGACGCACGGGCAAGGGACTCGGCGGCGTCGCTCTCGAGTTCACGGGGCCGGTCGACGTGGCGGTGGAAACTGGCGCCGACGGCGGGTACGCCGTGACGCTGGCCCCGGGCACCTATCGGATTGCCGTTGTCGACTCGGCCTTGCGCGCCGCCGGGCCGGCGTCGGTGCAGGTCGCCAGCGGGGCCATTGTCGAGGGGGTCGACATCCGGGTCGACGACGCGGCTACGGTGGCCGGGCGAGTGGTCTCGGGCGACGGTGAGCCGCTGGCCGGGGCCGCTCTGTCGTGTCGGTTGTCGCGGCGCGGCCGCGGGCCAGCGCCGGCGCCGTGCGGGGGCGTGTCCGGCGCGGACGGCGGATTTTCGATGGCGGTACCCGCCGGGGCTATCGAGCTACGGGCGTCGGCCCCCGGCGGCGCAACCTCCGGAGGGGTCGCGTTGCCCTGGGTGCTGCCCGGCGCCGAGCTCACCGGCGTCGAGATTGTGGTCGATGCCGGCGCGGTGCTCGAGGGCCGGGTGCAGGCGCCGAACGGCTCGTGGCTGGCGGGCGCTCAGGTGCGGATCTGGTCGGGACCGGGGGCGGCCGTCGCACCCAGCGTGGCCAATCCTCGGCCGCTGGCCGAGGGCGACATCGCAACGGTGCAGTCCGGGCCCGACGGCCGCTTTCGCGTTGCCAACCTGAGGGCCGGCCGCCTGGTGGTCGTGGCCAGTCACCCGGACTTTGCGCCGTCGACGGCGGCCGGTGTCGACGTGGCGGCCGGTGGTCGGGTGTCGGGGCTTTCCCTGGTGCTGCGCAAGCCGGTCGCGATCGCCGGCCGCGTGGTCGACACGTCGAAGGCCCCTCTGGCGGGGGCGACGGTCTACGCGCTGCGCAGCTCGACCGGCGAACGCGTGGCGCAAGCGGTCAGCGGCGCGGATGGCGCCTTCGAGCTCCGCGGGCTCGATCGCGGTCCCTTCGATTTGCTGACCGAGCTTGCCGACTACGCGCCCGGTCGCCGGGCGGCGCTCGCCGCCCCCGCGACGGACGTGGTGCTCGAGGCCAACAAGCCGTCGGCTCTGGCGGGCGCGGTCACGGCCGCCGGCGAGCCGGTGACGGATTTCCAGGTGCAGCTGGTCGTCCACGTTCCCGTGGGCGGCGGCCCCTCCGCCCCCATGGGACCACCCCTGCGAGTGGTCGACTCCGGCGGGCGCTTTCGCTTCGACGACCTGGACCCTGGGTCCTATCAGCTCAGCGTATCGGCCCCGGGGCTGGGGCCCGCGCTCGTCAAGGCGGTCGCTCCGGCGGGCGCGACGGGAACCGCCGATGTCGAGCTCAGTACCGGCTCGTCGCTGGTGGGTCGCGTCACCGACGCCGACGACGGTCGGCCGGTTGCCGGAGCCCTCGTCACGGCGTCGACCGGCTTCGAGGGCGATGGCGCCTATACCGACGCTCAGGGCGAGTACCGTCTGCGCGACATCGCCGCCGGTCGGCGGAGCATTGCCGTCGAGCACCCGGCCTACGTCGGCAAGATCGAGAGTGCGGTCGAGTTTGGCGTGGGCGATCGGCGGCGCCTGGACGTTCGCCTGGAGCGCCAGACGGCCGGCGCGGCTGGCGGCCGGGTGATCGAGTTCGCGGGCATCGGCGCCGTGATCTCCATGGGGGAGGCCGGCCTGTCCGTGGGGAACGTGCTCGAGCACTCCCCGGCCGACGTGGCGGGCTTGGTGTCGGGCGATCGAATCGTGCGGATCGACGGGGTGGAGTCGGCCGGGCGGTCGCTGGCCGAGAACATCGAGGACATTCGAGGTGTTGTGGGCACGAGCGTGCGCCTGGAACTGGTGCGGGGGGCGGAGCGGTTTGCGCGGGACGTTGTGCGGGGGACAGTGCGCTTCAGGCCCGACGAATAGTCTCTGCCATCCCGGTTGCTCGCCGTCGTGCTCTCGAGTCCCAAGGACTTGCTGCCGGAACGGGGCGACGGGATGGCGGCCCGCCGTGCTCAGAAGGTCTTTTTGGAGTCGAGCAGGATGGTGACCGGGCCGGCGTTGGTGAGTTCGACGTTCATGTCGGCGCGAAAGCGGCCGGTTTCGACCCGGGCGACCCCGGCGGCGCGCAGGGCCTCGACGAAGCGGTCGTACATGGCTTCGGCGGCCACCGGTTCCATGGCGTGCACAAAGGAGGGGCGCCGTCCCTTGCGCGCGTCGCCGTAGAGTGTGAATTGCGACACGGCGAGCACGCCGCCGCCGACGTCCAGGACGGACCGGTTCATCTTGCCGGCGTCGTCCTCAAAGATTCGCAGGTTCACGCACTTGTCGACCAGATAGGCCAGGTCGCCGTCGCGATCCTCGTCTCCTGCACCGACCAGCACGCACAGGCCCTCGTCGATGGCCCCCGTGACCTCGTCCCCGACCGTCACCTGCGCCCGCGTGACCCGCTGAACCACCGCTCGCATGGCCGGCACCCTACCGTTTTTTGCGGGCAACGGGCTTGCCTTGCCACGAGTCGTACTGCCGGCTAGTATCCGCGCGATGCCCCTGCGGGCCCTTATGTTTCGTGTAGTTATCCCAGCGTTGTCCACCGCGTTGCTCGTTTTGGCGGGCGGCTGCGGCGATCAGATTGGCGACTCGTGTCAGATCGCCTCGGACTGCTCGCCCACGGGTGGCCGCATTTGCGACACCCAGTCGCCCGACGGCTACTGCACGGTGATCGGCTGCGACTTCGACACCTGCCCCGACGAAGCGGTCTGCGTGAGATTCTTTCCCAACGCCGCCGGCGACATCGGCTGCGACCCGGCGACCGAGGACCAGCCGGGGGCCGGTGGCACCGACACCTGCTTGCCGAGCCAGCTGTGCTCCATTGCCGGCGTTTGCGTCGAGCGCACCTCCGAGATTCGCTTTTGCATGAAGCGCTGCGGCGGCAGCAACGACTGCCGCGAGCGCTACGAGTGCCGCGACGAGGCGCTCATGATCGCCAACGGCGGCGAGCCGGTGCCCGAGCCCGGCGAGCCGGTGAACACGGACCGCTCGTTTTGCGCCGCGGCCCCGAGCAACGGCGACGCCGAATAGTCGTCGGAGAGTCGGTGTGGCTGCGTCGTCGCGCATTCCTGCCCGCCGCCATCGCATCCGGCGAGCGCGGGGCTAGCGCCGGCGTCCAGGCCTGATAGGCTCGACGCGGTTTGTCGCTCGGCTCGTTCATCGTACGGCGCGTCGGCTCGAGCCTGGTCGCCGTGCTGGGCGTATCGGTGCTGGTGTTTCTGTTTCTGCACCTGATTCCCGGCGACCCGGTCGACCATCTGGCCGGCGGCGAAGCCACGCCCGAACAGCGAGCGGCCATCGCGTCGTGCATGCATCTCGACCGTCCGCTGCTCGATCAGTTCGGCATCTTTTTGGGCAACATTGCCGACGGTTCCCTGGGTAGACAGTGCCCCAACCCGGCCGACAAGCCGACGGTAATGGCCCGCATCGTCGAGGTCTTTCCGTACACGGTCGAGCTGGCCCTCGGCGGTATGTTGGTAGCGCTGATCCTGGCGCTGCCTCTCGGCGTCGTCGCCGCGGTTAAGCGGGGCACCTGGGTCGATGCCGGGGCGGCGGTGGTATCGCTGGCCGGCATTTCCATGCCGACCATGTGGATGGGGCCGTTGCTCCTCGGCTTTTTCTACGTCGAGCTGGCCTGGTTGCCGGGACCGGCCGAAGCGGATGAGACCCTGGCGCTGTTTTTGCCCTCGGTGGTGATTGGCACCCACCTCATGGCCATGCTGTCGCGCATGACGCGCTCGTCGCTGGTCGACGTGTTGCGCGATGACTACATCACAACCGCCCGGGCGAAAGGCCTGTCGCCCGCGGTCGTGGTGTTCAAGCACGGCTTGCGCAACGCGCTGCTGCCCGTGATCACCATCGCGGGCATTCAGTTCGGCGCGATGCTGGGCGGCGCCATCATCGTCGAAAAGATCTTTGCCCGGCCGGGCCTCGGGACGCTTCTTTTGGAAGGCATCAGCGAGCGCAACTACCCGCTGGTCCAGGGTAGCGTGCTCTTCATCGCGGTCGGCTTCGTTAGCGTGAACCTTCTCGTCGATCTGGTGTACGGCTTTGCCGACCCGAGGATTCGCCACTCGTGAGTGCCGCCCGGCAAAAGAGCGTTTGGCAGCGCCTGGATCTATCGCCGAGCGCCTACATCGGCATTGTGTTGCTGGCGGTGTTCCTGTTCGTGGCCGCTTTCGGCCCGCTGCTAGCACCGTACGATCCGACCGCCCAGGACCTCGATGCGATCCTCCAGGGACCGAGCGGCCGCCACTGGCTGGGCACCGATCAAAACGGCGTCGACGTTTTGTCGGCCATGCTGCACGGGGCGCGGCTGGCGCTCTTCATCAGCGTGACGGTGGTGCTGTCGACCGCCACCATCGGGGTAACGCTCGGGACCATCGCGGGCTACTACCGCGGCTGGGTCGACGAAGTTCTCATGCGGCTGGTCGACGTCTTGATGGCGTTTCCCGGCATTTTGCTCAACATCGCCGTGGTTGCGACGGTCGCTCGGCCCGGCGTTGGCGTGCTGATCTTTGCGCTCATCTTGAACGGCTGGGTTGGCTACGCGCGCGTGGCCCGCGGCCAGGTGCTCACCCTGCGCGAGCGCGAATACGCCATCGCAGCCCGGGCGGTGGGCGCCCGGCCCAGCCGCATCATGTTCCGGCATATCGTGCCCAACCTGTTGTCGCCGATCCTGGTGCAGATGACCTTCGGCTTCGGCGGCGTCATTCTGGTTGAAGCCTCGCTGTCGTTTCTCGGCCTCGGCCCCCAGGTCAACTACACCTGGGGCGCCATGCTCGATCAGGGCACGACCTTCATCTGGTCGACCCAGCGCCTGGCCCTGGTCCCAGGCGCCGCCATCATGCTCGTCGTCCTCGGCAGCAACCTCCTCGGCGACGGCCTCCGCGACCGCTTCGACCCCAAACGCCGCCGCACCCGCTAACCGCCTCGCACCGTCGCCCCCACAGTCGCCACAACGCCCCCCCGAGGCGCACCTCTATCGTCGCAACGAGCGCTCGATCGCAGTGGCACACACGATGCCCCCCAGGCAATCGATGGTGTCGCAACGAGCGCTCAATCGCGGCCGGCACACACGATGCCCCCGCAGGCAATCGACGGTGTCCGCAGCCCAAGAGTGCCCGAACCCCCGAGGCGCACCTCTATCGTCGCAACGGGCGCTCGATCGCGAGTGGCACACACGATGCCCCCTCAGGCAATCGACGGTGTCCGCAGCCGCGACGACTAACAACGATCTGCCGGCCTACGGGCCGGCACCGACCGAAGCCCCCCTTTCAAGAGTCGGCCACGCGCACCAAGCCCGATGCCGAGGGGCGAAGACGATGGGGGCTGTCCGCGCGCAGTTCGGACCGCACGCGCGAACGTTGACGCTCGGCACGGAGCTTCACGCCCCACCGCCGAATCGCCAGCGGACCGTATGCCTGAGCACGGACAGCCCCCATCGCGTAGCCCCGTTCAGCCCAACAAGTCCTTACCCCGAACAACCTAGAGCAACACGCAGCGATCCGTCCCCCATCGCGTAGCCCCGTTCAGCCCAACAAGTCCTTATCTCGCAGCGGCGCCGCGCGAGACAAAGAGCACGCGCGCCCGCGCGAGACGAAGAGCAAGCGCCGCCAGCGCTAGATCATGTGGCAGTACAAAATGCCGTCCACGATCTCAGTCCGAAACACCGGCAGGCAAATCCAGGGCTGGTGGCCGCACTCGCCGCTCCGCAAATCGAACTCCCAGCCATGCCCCGGGCACACCAATCGCGCTCCGTCGAGGCGCCCGCGCAACAGGGACACGTCCTCGTGGGGGCAGGTACTCGCCGTCACGTGGAGTTCGCCGTTGACCTTGGCAACCAGAATCGGTCGCGCCACCCCCGGCGCTTCGAAGCCGCGAATCTTGCCTTCGGGAACATCGTCCACGTGGCACAGCTGCACCCGAAGAGCCATCGTTTGCCAACGTAGCACGTCGCCCGGAGAAGGAAATCGCCGGCACCGGCTGGCAGCTCCCGCGAAGCGCGCGGATACCGGCGTAGCGGCTTTGGCCACATCGGCGCCTGCCGCTTCTCGGCTCCGTCGCGGGCTTACGGCTCGCCCTCGATCAGGCGCTCGAGGATCAGGCCGAAGAAGCGCTGCGGGCCCGACTCGTACCGCCAGCCGAGGTGCGCGCGGCACTGGAGGCAGTGGGCCATCGACCAGGCAAAGCCGTCGAACCAGGTTGCCTCGAGCGTGGGCTCGGTTGTGCCCGCCGCACCGGGCGCGGCGCCAAAGCAACCGAAGGTGAAGAAGTAGCCGTGGGGATTCTGCTTTCGGTGCACGTGCGCACCGGCGATCTGCACCCGCGCGGCGGTGGTCGTTACCGGGTGTTCGCACGCCGCGCACAGCAGCATCTGTCCCGCCGACAGATCTTCGACGTCGATGGCAAGCGCGCCCGTGGCCGCGTTGCCCGATGCCGGCCCGCTTCCTTCGACGCGCATCGCGCTCATGGGGCCGCCGGGGCTGCCGGGCTACGGAACGACGACGAACTCTTTTTTGAGCAGGTGCGCCAGAGCGCCGGCGGCGTCGAGATCGCTGCCCTCGAATCGATCGAGAACGGCCTGAACCTGGCCGTGATCGAGGACGAGCTGAAACACGTCGAGCTGGTTGCGATCGAGGTCGCGCAGCTTGCCGGCCAGCGGCGTGGGCACCGCGAGGCTCGAGTGTGCCGACGGCAGCTGCGAGCGGATCTGATTCATTTCGTCGAGCTGGCGCACGCCCTCCATCAAGAGGGCCTCCGTCGACTCCTGGATCTCTTCCATCACCTGGATCTCGACGGCGGGCTCGAGCTCGAAGGTGCCGCTCGACCAGGTGAGCATTCGGTAGATGGCCTTTTGCGGGGCGACCGCAAAGTCGTCGTTGATCGCGGCGAAGTAGAGCTGGCCCTTGCGCAGGTAGATCTTGCCGAGACCCGATGGCGAGTTGACCGACAGCACGCCCGACTTGCGGCTGGTCGACAGAAGCTGGAGCAGGTCGGGCAGCGGAATCTCTTCGATAACGCCCGACATCGGGCGCCCGGCGGTCGACTGGCGCTGCGCCGCTCCCGCCTGCAGCCGCTGCCTGGCTTCGGCTTCGGAGTGGGCGACTTGCCCGGGGTCGACCGCGATGAGTTTGATGATCGACGTTCCGACGAGGATGCGGTCGCCTTCAGCAAGGCGCGCGCGCTGCACCTTTTCGCCGTTTACGAACGTTCCGTTCGTCGACCCCATGTCCTGAATGTAGATCTCGCCGTTGCTGGTCACGATCTTCGCGTGCTTGCGACTGACCATGTCCTCGACGAGGACCATGTCGAGGTCGCTCGACCGGCCGATGATAATCTCGCGCCCCATCCGTAGTGGGAACTCTCCCCCTTGGTACTTGCCGGAGATGAAGCGCAGTGCGTACTGCGTGGACATGAAGGAATTCGTAACGGTTCTAGGACCTTCGAGGCCTTGGCAATCGTACAGGTGTGCGACAGGGGGCGCAAGATTTGGAGCCCCCGCATTGCGCCCGACCGCGAAGGAGAAAATCAGCCCGAGGCTTGTTTACCGGGAAGGCTGTCGGCGATGGAGTCGGGTGCCTTGAGCAGGTCGAGGATGCGTTCGAACACCGATGGCGATACCACGAGGCTCGAGTGCCCGAGCGGGACCGAGATGTGGGTGGCTCCCCGCATTTTCGTACTCCGCGGTGGGCACACCCAGTCCCGGGCCGCGGCGATGCTGTAGACCTTGACCCCGGGCGGGATGGGGCCCTGTGCGAGTTCGTCCAGAAAGCGACTGCGCGGCAGCAGCTGCCAGGTCGAGCTGGACCAAAGGCCGATGGTGAACACGCCGGCCAGGGCCACCCAGGTGCCTCGCACGGGCGTGCCCATCATGACCAGCCGGCGGACCCGGTCGCGGCCGCCGAGCTTCTTGACGTAGTACAGACCGATCAGGCCGCCCATCGAGTGGCCGACAATGTCGACCTTGTCGGTGCCCGTCTGCGCCAGAATCGACTCGATCTTTCGGTGGATCAGAAACGCCGAGCGGCGGATGTCGCGCACGTTGAACGTGCCGAGGTTGAACGAGAACACGGTAAAGCCGTGATCGATGAGCGATTTTTCGAGGGCGTACATCGACCCACGTGTGCCCAAAAAACCGTGCACGATGAGCACGGGAGGCTGCTCCTCGATGCCGTCGAGGTCGGCGCGCACGGGAACCTTGTTGCCCCGGGCCAGGTGTCGCAGGTAGGAGAAGCCGTGGCTGGTCCCGGTGATGTCCTGGCCGACGGTGCTGTCGCGACCGAGCCAGCGTTTGGGCGCGCCCGCCATCCAACGGAGAAACCAGCCGCCGAGGTGTTTGGGCTCACGCGCCACGTCCCCTTAGTTGTACCAGGCCGCGCCGCTTTAGCGATTTGACACCCGCATTTTCTGAAGGATACTGTGTAATTGGATGGAGGTAGCGGGCTCCGAGGCCGCCGGGCGTAAGCTCGGCCGCTATCACCTCGTGGAGCCGATCGGGGGCGGCCCGACCGGTGAGGTGTTTCGCGCCAAGGTGTACGGCGTGGCTGGCTTCGAGCGCCAGTTCGCGGTCAAGCGCTTTCACCCCGAGTTCGTCGCTCGCTCGCAGGTCGCCGACGAAGTTGCGCGGGCGGCGCGCGTCTACGGTGGCCTCGAGCATCCGCGCATTGCGCGCATGCACGAGTTCGGCGTTGCCAACGGGGAGACCTTCGCCGCCACGGAGCTCGTCGACGGCATCGACCTCAGTCGTGTGATCGCCTTCGCCCACAGCAGCGGCGAGGCGCTGCCGGCCGGCGCCGTGCTCAAGCTCATCGCCCAGGTTGCGCGCGCGGTCGGGTACGCGCACGGGCGCGGCATCGCCCACCTTGGGTTGTGCCCGACCAACGTGCTCGTGACCCCTGAAGGCGAGGTCAAGGTTACCGACTTCGGTCTGCTGCCGCCGCGCATTCCCGAGCGCCCGGGCGACGACTACACGCTGGTCGCGCGCCTGCCCTATCTCGCGCCAGAACAGGTCGTCGGGGAAGACACAGGACCATCGACCGACGTGTTTGCCCTGGGCGCCGTGCTCTACGAGCTGCTTACGGGCGACAAAGCGTTTCGCGGCACGACGCCGCTCGAGATCACGCAGGCGCTCTTATCGTCGCTGCCGCCGGATCCCGATGTTCCCGTCGGGGTGGTCAAGCTCATTCGCCGCACCTTTGCCCGGTCGCCGTTCGAGCGCTTTCCCGACGCCAGCGCCATGGCCGACGCCATCGAAGCTGCCGGCCGCGCGGCCCCGCTTCCCGGCGACAAAGCCGACGCGGCTGCACTGGTGCGGCAGGCCATCGAAGCCGGTCCGAGCCAGGTGATGTCGGGGGCGTTCGCGCTGCCCGTCCCGGCGCCTCCGCCGGTTCAGGACGGAGTGCCCGCCGCCGCTGCGGGCCCGGGCGACCCGCCTCGCCGCACCGTGATGGGCGTGGCGCCGCCGGCGATTCCGCCGGCCGTGCCGCCGTCGGCGCTACGTGACAGCGCCGCGACGATGCCGCACATGCCGCTGGTCGACGACGAAGCGCCAACCAGCGTGCGCGGTCCCGACGGCACGAGCACGCCGGCCGTCAAGGAACCAACCCTCGAGCTCGACGCCATCGACCTCGAAGAGCAGAGTGAGCCGGGCCAGCCGCCCATCGTCGAGCTGGTTGCGTCGCCGGCCAAGCCGGGCGAGCCGCCCAACGAGCTCGACCTTGCCGATAGCAGTTTGGTGCTCGGGCCCGACCCCAGCGAGCAGCACTCTGGCGACTTTGACCCGGTCAGTGAAAGCACCCCGGTGCCGGCGCCCATGCCCCTGGCCGGGCCCAGCGAAGGCGGTACCGGCCAGGAACTCGCCATCACGGACTCGGAGATCGAGGCGGCGCCGCCGTCGCGAGCCCCGCGGTCCAAAGCGCGCCTGGGATTGATGGCGGCGGCCGTGGTCGTGCTCGGGGGCGGGGGCTTTTTGGCCTACTCGACGCTCACCGGCACCGAGGGAGCGGCGGTCGCCGACGTGGCGGGCGGCATTTTGACCGACGGCGACAGCGGCGGCGCGGAAGCGGCCCCGCGCGACCGGGCGGGAACCGCCGCCAAGGCCGCCCCGCCAAAGCCCCGGCCGTCGACGCCGGTCGCAGAGGCGCCGGCACCGGCGGCGGAACCGGCCGCCACGGACGTGGCTGTCGAGACGCCGGTCGCGGCCGAGCCCGAGCCTTCCAGGCCGGAGCCGGCCGACGCGCCCGACACTACCGGCGAGCCGGGCAAGCTTACGGTGGAGACCCGGCCGCCCGGAGCGCGGGTGTTTCTCGACGGCACCGAAGTGGGCGAATCGCCGCTGGCGGTCGATGTCGCCGCCGACTCGCACACCGTGGCCGTCATCAAACCGGGCTACGCGCTGTTTCGCACCGAGATTGACGGCGGTAGCGGCGCCATCGACACCGACCTGGAAGAGGTGTCCAAGCCCGGTGGGGCCGCCGGCATCAAGGTGCGCTGCAAAGACAAGGATCGCTACTACATCATCCTCAACGGCCGCGACACTGGCCAGCTATGCCCGTCTGAGCGCCTGGGCGTGAAGAAGGGCGAGCACGTCATCGACATCTACGACGTGATCTCCGAAGAGCGCAAGACGTTCACGGTCACCGTCGACCAGACCGATCGCTCCGTCCGCCTTCGCGTCGATTGAGCCCCAGCACCTGCGCACCGTTTCGGCGCGGCGCGCGGACCGGACAGCGCGGGGCAGGCGCCCGCGTTAGTTGTTGTCTTGTTTGCGGGGATCGAGGTCGTACTTGCGGATGAGTTCGCGCAAGTGCTTGCGATCGATCTGCGCTTCGCGCGCCGCCGCCGACAGGTTCATCTTATGCCGGCGCATCAGGTCCACGATGTACTCGCGCTCGAACATTTCGACGAGCTGGCCCTTGGCTTCTTTGAAGGGCAGGTCCGTGCGAATGCCGAGGGCGGGGGCCGCCTCTTCCTGAAAGGCGTCGTCGAGGTTGATGTACTCGCCGCGCGAAAGCAGGCACGCGCGCTCGACCACGTTGCGCAGCTCGCGGACGTTGCCGGGCCACGAGTGGCGCTGCAGCTTGAGCATGTCGTCCGGCGCGACCTGCAGGATTTGCCCGGGCGGAGAGAACTTGCGAATGAAGTACTCGACCAGCACCGGAATATCGGTGCCGCGTTCGCGCAGGGCCGGCACCGACAGGCGAATCACCGCCAGGCGGTAGTAGAGGTCCTCGCGGAAGTTTTTCTGGGCGACCTCGGCGCGCAGGTCGCGGTTGGTCGCCGCAACCACGCGCACGTCGATTTTGTCGTAGGTGTTCGAACCGACGCGCCGCACGGCTTTTTTGTCGAGCACGCGCAAAAGCGACGGCTGCAGGTCGAGCAGCATCTCGCCGATCTCGTCGAGAAAGATGGTGCCGCCGTGGGCCTCGGCGAACGCGCCCTTGCGATCCGAGTGTGCGCCGGTGAACGAGCCCTTGAGGTGGCCGAACAGCGCGCTCTCGATGAGTTCGCGAGGCACCGAGCCGCAGTCGAACACGACGAACGGCCCGTCGCGCCGGTTGGAGTGATTGTGAATCTCTTCGGCGATGAGCTCTTTGCCGGTGCCGGTCTCGCCCTCGATGAGGCACGTCGCGTCGGTCTGGCCGATGTCGCTCATCAGCTTGAAGAGCTGACGCATCTTGACGTCGCCGCCGATCATCGAGCCGAAGCTCGACTGCTCGGCGGGCTCGGGCTCGACGACTTCCTCGTCGGGCAGGTACTTGACCAGGGTGCGGCCGAGCTTGAACTCGGCGCCGTGGCCAATGCTGATCTCTTTGAAGCGCGACCCCTGGACGAAGCAGCCGTTGGTCGACCCCTGGTCCTGCAGGATCACCGAGTCACCGGACGGCTGAGCGACCAGGTGGCGGCGCGACACCGTCTTGTCGGTCAGCACCAGGTCGCACGAAGGTGCGGATCCGAAGCTGACCTCTTTGCTGCGGAGCTCGACCGACTCGCCGCGGTCCGGGCCCTTGATCACGACGAAGACTCCTCCAGACCGCTGGCGCGAAAAGGCTGGGGGAACGTCTTCGATGAGCTGGGTTGCGTTGCTTTTGTCCTTGGGCAAGGAATGACCAGTGTCTACGTGACGTGCCGATAGTAGCGAGCCCGATGGCCCGGGCGCAACGGGTCGAAGCCCCCGGTTTGACTCAGGGAGCGTTGGTTGCGGCGCCGGTACCGAGTTGGGTGTCGGTCTCGGTCGCACCATCGCCGTCCGGCGACAATGTCGGTCCGGTAAATCCGATCGCCGCGGCGATGCCGATACCGAGCACCAGAATCAGGCCGATCACTAGCCACGTGGCCCGCGGCGAGCGCTCGGTCGTGGTGTCGGTCGTGTGGGTTCGCAGCGGCGGTGGCCGTCGGGCCGAGGTAAACGTCTCGCCCTCGGTGGCCGCGGTGCCGGACGTCGACTCCTCGTCGCGGCCCGCCAGGCTGGCGATCTCGACGACCTCGACCGACTCTTTGCGCGCCGCGCGCTCTGCTGCGCCGAGCTCGTCGTCGAGGTCGACCAGTGGCTGCCCGCCCGAGCCCGACTGCGACGCCAGGTTGATCATGGACGTGAGCTCCATGCCCTGCAGCTCGGTGAGATGGGTGACCGAGGTCTTCTGTCGGTTGCGCATGACCGACCCCAGATCGATGAGCGAGCTTTTGCGGCCGCCGCCACCCTCGCCGACGACCTCGACGAACTCGGGGCCGCTGGCGTCGTCGACCTCGACCTCGGACGGGTCGATCCGCTGGGTGCCCTCGTCGCCGAAGTCGTAGAGCTCGGTGCCGCCGCCGTTGATCAGGCCCGTCTCGGCCGGTGCCGCCGCGCCCGGATCGTCGCGCCAGTGGGCGGGGTTGCCGCACTCTCGGCGCAGCTCTTCGGCAAGTTCAGGGGCCGACATCATGAGTCCGTGGCGATGGGCCACGCGCAAAAGCGCCTCCTGAAACTCGCCCGCGGTCTGGTACCGATGGGCGGGGTCGAGCGACAGGGCCTTGAGCATGACCTTGTCGAACTCGGCCGGTACACCCTCGATGGTGCGCGACACCATGGGCACCGGCTGGCTGTACAGCTCGTCGGCCGAGGTCGTGAGGCTGGCCGCGACGAACAGGCGCTCGCCGGTGATCATCTCGTACAGGCACACGGCCAGCGAGTACAGGTCGCTGCGGTAGTCGAGCGGGTCCGACTTGGCCTGCTCGGGCGACATGTAGCCGACCTTGCCCTTGACCCGATAGAACACCGAGTTGTGGGTCGAGGCCTTGGCGATGCCGAAGTCGGTGAGCTTCACCTCGCCGTTTTTCGAGATGAGGATGTTCGACGGCGAGATGTCCCGGTGGATCAGGCGCAGGTGCTTGCCGTCCGAGCCGTGTTTTTCGTGGGCGTAGGCCAGGGCCGACAGCACCTCGCGGGCGACGTACAGGGCGCCCGCCGGGGAAAAGCGCTTGCGCAGCCGCTTGAGCCGCTTGACCAGCGTGCGCAGGTCGGCGCCGGGCAAGTACTCCATGACGATGAAGTACTCGTCTCCCGCGGTGACCAGGTCGATGGTGTGAATGATGTTGGCGTGGTCGAGGGTGGCCGACAGTCGCGCCTCGCGCAAAAACAGGTCGATGAACTCGGGCTGGCGCGTGAATTCGGGCAGCAGCTGCTTGAGCACGACCTCTTTTTCAAAGCCGCCGGCGCCGAGCTTCTTGCCGATGTAGATGGCGCCCATGCCGCCCTCGGCGAGGTACTCGAGGACGACGTAACGGTCCATCGGAGCGCCCTGGGCGTCTGGCGTACCTGGCGACAGATCCGACATCCGTGGGCGCGAGTGTATCATCGCCCTCGTGGGCCAAGGTTCGCGAGATCCCTACCCTTTGACCGCTCTGCTCGAGGTGCGGCGCCGGGAGGAAGACGAGCGCAAACGGGCGTTGGCCGACGCGGTGGCCGCGACGGCCGAGGCTGCGCGCGAGCTCGAGCAAGCGAGGTCGGCAGCCGAGGCCGCCCGCGCGGCGGTGCGAACGTTTGTCGCCGAGGCAAACCAGCGCGCGCAACGGGGCGCGGCCGCGCGCGACTTTGTCGCCAACGAAGCGTACCGGCGCCGTCTCGAGGCCGCGGTGCAGGTGGCCGAAGAAGCCATTGAGGCGGCGGCCCGGCTAGTCGCGCAGCGCGATGCTGCCGAGACCGAGGCGCGCGACGCTCTGGCGGCGGCCCGCGCCGAAACCCGCGCCGTGCAAACGCATCGCGAACGCTGGCAGGCAGAACGCCGGCGCGAACAAGACCGCAAGGCGGAGGCGTCCGCCGACGACATCGCGCAGTCACGCCACGGTCGCAAGCCGTAGCGCGCTCGCGTTGCCCTGGCGAGCCGCGCTTTAGTCCTTGCGCATCTGCGGGTCGAGGGCGTCGCGCAGGCCGTCGCCGAGAAAGTTCAGGGCGAAGATGGTGACGCTCATGACGATGCCGGGGCCGAGCAAAAGCCAGGGCGCCACCGCGATCTGCGAGACGCCTTCGGTGACCAGGGTGCCCCAGGACGCCAGCGGCGCCTGCACACCCAGGCCGATGAAGGAGAGGAAGGCCTCGGTGAGCATGACGCTCGGAATCGACAGGGTCGTAAACACGATGACCGGCCCGAGGGTGTTCGGCACGATGTGGCGGAAGATGATGCGTCCGGTGGGAGCGCCCAGGGCGCGAGCGGCTTCGACGAACTCGCGGTTGCGCAGCGACAGCACCTGGCCGCGCACGATGCGGGCCATGTTGAGCCAGCGAATCGCCCCGATGAGGGCGAACAGCGAAAACAGGCTCGTGAGCTCGAAGACCGCCTGGACCACGATGACGAACACCACCGTCGGAAACGCGTACATGACGTCGACGAAGCGCATCATGACGTCGTCGGTGCGGCCCCCGGCGTAGGCGGCGGTGGCGCCGTAGGCGACGCCGATGGTCAGCGCGACGACCGTGGCGATCAGGCCGACGAGGATGGCGATGCGCCCGCCGATCATGGTGCGCACCAGCATGTCCCTGCCGAGCGTGTCGGTTCCCATCCAGTGTTGCCACGATGGCGGCGTCGCGCCCGTTGCCACGTCCTGGGTGGTGGCGTCCAGATCGGCGATCCAGCCCGCGAGGTAGGGCCCGAGGACCGAGAACAGGCAGATGCCGACGAACAGCCAGCCGCACACCACCGCCATGCGGTGTTTCTTGAGCCGTCGCCAGGCGTCGGACCAAAGCGAGTTGCCCTGGGACGCGGGCGGGGAAGCGGACTTGCGCGACATGACTACCTCCGCTCCCGAATGCGCGGATCGAGCACGCCGTAGGCGATATCGACCATCAGGTTCAGGCTCACGAGAAACACCGAGTAGAAGACCAGCACGCCCGTGAGAAGCGGGTAGTCGCGGTCGGAGATCGAGGCGATGAAGTAGTAGCCGAGACCGGGAATCTGAAAGATCTGCTCGACGACGAAAGACCCGGTAATGAGGGCAGCGGCGGCCGGCCCCAGGTAAGTGACCACCGGGAGCAAGCCCAGGCGAATGGCGTGTTTCCAGACCACGGTGCGCTCGTCCAGCCCTTTGGCTCGGGCGGTGCGTATGTAGTCCTGGCGCAGGGTCTCGAGCATGGAGCTGCGCGCCAGCCGCGCGATGACGCCCATGTAAATCATGCCGAGGGTGGCGGCCGGCAAGACGGCCGACGCTGGCCCCTCCCACGTGGCCGGCGGCAACCAGCCCAGCTCGAGGGAGAACGCGCCGATCAATATCGGCCCGAGGACGAACGCCGGCATCGAGATCCCAAGCAGGGCAAAGGTCATGGAGCCGTGATCCAGCCAGGTGTTCTGGCGAGCCGCGGCAACGACGCCAAAGAACACGCCGAACAGGCAGGCAAAGCCCAGCGACAGGACACCGAGGGTGGCGCTGACGGGAAACGACTCGGTGATGATTTCCCACACCGTGTTGTTGCGCTTCATCGAGTGGCCGAAGTCGCCGGCGGCGAGCCCGCCCATGTAGCGGGCGTATTGCACGGGCAGCGGCTCGTCGAGGTGGTACTGGCGCTCGATGTTGCGCTTGATGTGGGCCTGGAGCTGGCGTTCGTCGTCAAATGGGCCGCCCGGGGCCATTCGGATCATGAAGAACGCAAACGTCGCCACGAAGAAGACGACGAACAACCCGCCGATGATGCGGCCGATGATCAGGCGAATCACGGCGACGCCTCGTCGGTGGTCGCACCCTGTTTCGACTTCCAGTCCGGGTCGATCCACACGTCGTGCAGCTGGACCTGGTCGGGCAAGTTGATGGCGAGGTCGCGAACGTAGGGCTTGCGCAGGTGCTGCTGGGTATAGACGTACAGCGGCACGATGGGTGCGTCTTCGAGCATCATCTTTTCGGCCTCGTACATCAGGCGCTGGCGCTCGGCCAGGTCGGCCGTGGCCTCGGCCCGGTTGAACAGGTCTTCGAACTCGGGCCGGCAGTACTTCGACCGGTTGGTCGGGTTGTCACAGCGGAAGATCAACAGAAAGTTGGTTTCCGGATCGGGGTAGCTGCCGATCCAACCCATGCGCGCGATTTCGTACTCGCCCGCGGTCGTGTCCTTGAGAAACGTTTTCCACTCTTGCGACTGCAGCTTGACCGGAATGCCCAGGTGCTTTTGCCACTCGTGCTGGATGTACTCGGCGACCAGCTTGTGACCCTCGTTGCCCTTGTTGTACTTGACCGTGAGCTCCTTGGGAAAGTCGGCGCCCATCTCCTGCCTGGCGATGGCCAGCTCCTTTTGGGCGAGCTCGAGGTCGAAGTCCACTCCGCGCGGCGGCGTGTAGCAAAGCTCGTCGGCCAGCACGACCATCGAGCTGCCCGGGGTGTCCGCGGTGACGCCGCAGAGCTTCTGGTTGGCCGGCGACAGGCTGCGATTGGGCACGCCCGGGGTAAACGACGCCGTCGGCAGCTGGCCGCCCCGCAAAATGTCGGTGAGGGGCTCGCGGTTGGTGATGGCCGACAGGGCGCGGCGAAAGTGCACGTTGGGAAACTTCTTGGTGTTGATCAGGTAGAAGTAAATACCCATCCACGGCTCGACGGTGAAGTCGGCGTAGCCGCGGCCGCCGCGCATGGCGCCGCGCAGAGCGGGAACGTACGACGAGGGGATGTGCCCGGTTTGCAGCGCGTCGCAGGTGCCCTGGATGTAGAGGTTGGTCGACGCCGCCTGGTCGTCGATGCTCATGAAGGTGATCTTGTCGAGGGCGACTTCGTCGCTGGCGAAAAACAGCGGATTTCGCTCGTAGACGATGCGGTCGCGCATGCGCCACTCGGTGAGCTTGAAGGCGCCCGAGGTCACGATGTGCTCGGGGCGGGTCCACCGCTTGGGGTGGCGCGACACGGCCTCGCGCGGCGCCGGCCGCCAGATGCGGTCGGGCGTCATGCTGATGAGCTGCGGCGTTGGCGAGTGAAGGGTGACTTCCAAAACGTGATCGCTCACGGCGCGAATGCCGAGAATGTCGGGCGTCATGAGCAGGTCGGCGCCGCGCACCGTGCCCTGGCGGTACGCCGGGTCGGTCTTTTCCATGCCCCGGGCGGTGCCGTTGGCCAGCGCCACGGTGTAGACCACGTCGGCGTTGGGCTGGCCGGTGAGCTCGCCGGCCGGCACCCAGCCGTAGACGCCATTGCCGCCGTTGCCGTCGCTCCAGTGCACGTAGGCCCAGGGCGCGGCGTTCGCTGCGCTGGCTGCTCGCAGCTCGATCAGGGTGACCTGCGTCGGCTCGCCGTCGGTGGTGACCGGGGCCGTGGCGTAGGCATCGCTCACCGGCGCGCCCCGATCGCGCAGGGCCAGCGGCGCGTCAAAGGTGCGCAGGTTGGTGTCGGGAATGCCCTCACCCTCCTGGAGATCCTTTGCCGACGTGTCGCCGACCGCGATGATGTTGACGATGTCGCCGACGGCGAACGGCCCCGACGCGCGCAGCACCCGGCGGGCTCGATTGCTCACGTACATGTCGGAGTGAGCCAGGGGCTTGAGGAACTCGGCGTTGCGCGAACCGGTGAGCGGGTGAAGGATGCGGGCAACGTGAAAGACGAAGTCGTCGGCGACGAGGTCTCGGCCGTTGGACCAGCGGGCGTCGTCGCGCAGATAGAAGGTGAAGAGCTTTTGGTCCGCCGAGGTTTCCCAGCGGGTGGCCACGCTCGGCTCGGGCAGGCCCTGGGCGTTGTAGTCGGTCAAGCCCGCGAACATCGCGTACACCAGCTTCATGCCGGTGGTGCTGGTGACCAGCGCCGGGTCGAGGTACTCGGGCTCGCCGCTGTTGCAAAAGCGCAGGTGGGTCGGGTCCGGGTCGTCGGGCACCTTGCCGAAGTAGGTGCCGTCGGGAAGTCCGCAGGCGCTCGCCCCGAGCAACGCTGCGGCTCCGAGCGCCAGTGTCGTAACCGGTAGTCGACTGCGCCGGAGTGTTCCCATCGTCCCGGTTTATAGCCCGGCGAGGCACGCCTTCGAAAGCGCCCACTCCGGCTTGGTTTGACTCCGCTGGGGCGCCGTGGTCTGATCGAGTTTGGGGGACAGAGCGTTGAAGCGCTGCGACACTTATGGGTGGTAACGATACGGTCTGGTACGCGTTGTTCTTCTGCGTCGGTGGAGCCGTGGGCGTTGCCGTCGTCTGGCAGGTGTTTGCGGCCCGGGCCGAGCGCGCGAAAACGCGCGCGAATCGCCTGCACCAGGAGCTAGACGCCCTGCGCCGCCAGTTCGACGAGCTCACCGTGGGCACCGCCGAAGTGCTCGACGCCACCGCGCGGCAGATCGACACGGGCGCCCGGGTCGCCGCGCAGTCGTTCGGCGAGCAGACCCTGGCGCGCGAGTCTCTTTGGAGCGTGCTCGAACCGCTTGGGGGCGAACAAAGCCCGGATCCGGAACAGGTGGATCGAGTGGCGCGCAAAGCCGAAAACGCGGCGGCCACGGCGTCGAGCGGGGCGCGGGCGCTGTCGTCGGAGGCCACGAACCTCAGCCGGGCCGCGGGATTTCTCACCGAGTTGGCCGCGACGCTGGAAAACGCAAGCGACGATCGCGACAGGCTCAGTCAGGTGACCGAGTCGGCCCGGGACACCGTGGCCGCGGCGACCTCGATGGACGACGCGACTCGGCGGGTGCGCGACGGGGCGACCGAAACCCAGACTCTGTCGGCCCGGGTCTCCGCCGAGGCCGAGCGCGGCTACAAGGCGGTGCACGAAACCCTCGACGAGATCGAGCGCATTCGCGACGTGACGGAGTCGGCCCGGCTGCAGATCAACGCCCTGGGCGAGCGCGTTCACGGCATCGGCGACGTCGTGCGCGTGATTCAGGAGATCACCGAGAAAACCAACCTGCTGGCGCTCAACGCTTCGATCATCGCCGCCCAGGCGGGCCAGCATGGCAAAAGCTTTGCCGTCGTAGCCCGCGAGATCAAGGCGCTGGCCAATCGGACGGCCGCGTCTACCAAGGAAATCTCCGACGCCATTCGCGGCGTGCAGGAGGAATCGGAAAAGGCGACGGCGGCCATCGGCGAGGGCGCGGCCGCCGTGAACCACGGCTTTCAGGTGGCCATTGCCGCCGGCGACGCCCTGGGCGCCATTCGCGACGGGGCCCGCGACGCGCAAAAGCGCGTTCAGAGCATGGGACGGGCGTTCAACCAGCAGGCCTCGGCCAGCAAGCAGGTTATCGATCTGGCGTCGCGCGTGGCCGACCGGGCCCAGGTGCTGGCCCAGTCGCTGCGCAACAGCCAGACCGCCGAGCGCCTGTCGGCGGCCGCGGGGGAAGTCTCGGCCAGCGTCGGCCGCATCACCGACCTGGTCGCCAAGCAGCGCAAGGCATCCACGGTGTGCAGCGACGCCTTTTCCGAGCTGCTCGCCGAGGTCGCCAACATCACGCAGATCGAGCGCGACTTGCGCAAGCGGGTCGACGACGTTCGGCGCGGCACGAGCGCCGCGCGCAGCGCTGGCTCGGAGCTGGAGTCCCAGCTTCAGCTCGTGCGCTCGGCGACCTCGCAGCTTATCGCCGAGGTCGTCCGCATGCAGACCCTCAACTGATCTGGCACCGCCACGGGAGGTCGCCGCGTGAGCAAGACCCGACTCAAGTCCCGAGCGATCGTCGCTCTCGTTGCCCTGCTGGGTCTCACCAGCGGCTGCTGGCGCGTTCACTACACGAGCGACCTGCCGCGGGGCATCACATACGTGCAGAGCGAGCACTACTTTCTCTACGGCCTGCTCGGCGAAACGCTGGTCGACGTTCGGCGCCTGTGCCCCGACGGAGCCGCGGACATCGTCCGCTACGCGGGACCCATCGACGTGCTGCTGTGGATGGTAACCATCGGCATCTACACGCCGGCCAAGCACGCGATCACCTGCGCCGCGCAGCCCGGTCCAGTCCCGGGCGCGCCGCCGGGCAGTCCGGTGCCGGTTTCGTCGGCGCCGCCCGCGCTCCCGGCTCCGCTTTCGCCCGGAGGCAGCCGATGACCGGGGACAAGCGGCGTCGCCTGCGCGCCGTCGTGCTCGCACTGTCGCTCGCCATGGCGACCGGCGGCTGTTTTCGCGCCCGGTTCGTCAACGGCACCGGGTCGGCGCCGGCGCCAACCGCGACCTACGAGTGGTATCTGAGTCTGGTGTGGGCCATCGACCTGCGCGGCCCGGTCAGCTTTGCCGAGGTGTGTCCCGGCGGCGACTGGGTCGAGCTGCGCATGCTCTGGGGCCCCATCGGCGCGTTCGTGAGCGCCATCACCGGCACCATCCTGGTGCCGCAGACGACCACGGTGGTCTGCCCGGGCGGCTACCGGGTCGAGGGCACCGCCGCGGCCGGCAAGATGACCTCGGTGTCCCGGGTCTACGCCGCGCCCGAGTCTGACTAGTTTTTCGGGGTGGAGTCGCCGTCGGCTTTCACTTCCCAGGTCATGCCCGAGTAGAGAAGCTTTTGCAGGTCACCGCGCCCGCGCTCGGCGCGCGCCCGCTCGACCTGAGCGTTCGCTTCGTCGTCGTAGCGAATGTCGTCGATGGCGCGGAACACGCCCATGGGCACGGGGAACTCCGGGTACTCGAGCTGCGCCAACATGAAGGCGTAGCCCGGGTTCTTCGACTGCTCGTCGTGAACGACCAGCTCGGACAGGTCGCAGCCACCCTCGCCCACGTCGACCACTTCCGGCGTGAAGTCGGGCTTCATGCGGATGCCCTTGGTGCCGCCGGCGAACACGAGCGGCTTGCCGTGCTCGAGCACGATCTGGTGGTTGTCTTTGACCTTGCGGTGGGTGTACTCGACGAACGCCCCGTCGTTGAACACGGGGCAGTTCTGCAGAATCTCGACCAAAGAGGTACCCTTGTGCGCCGCCGCGCGCTTGAGCGTCGCCTTGAGGCTCTTGAGGTCCGTATCGACGGCCCGCGCCACGAAGGTGGCGTTGGCGCCGATGGCCACCGACAGCGGCTTGAGCGGCCGGTCGATCGAGCCCATGGGCGTGGACTTGGCCTTTTTGCCAAGCTCGGACGTCGGCGAGTACTGGCCCTTGGTCAGGCCGTAAATCTGGTTGTTGAACAGCAGGATGTTCAGATTCACGTTGCGGCGAAGCACGTGCATCAGGTGGTTGCCGCCGATGGACAGGCCGTCGCCGTCGCCGGTCACGACCCAGACGTTGAGGTCGGGGCGCGCCACCTTGAAGCCGGTGGCGATCGCCGGCGCCCGGCCGTGAATGGTGTGAAAGCCGTACGTGTTCATGTAGTACGGAAACCGGCTCGAGCAGCCGATGCCCGAGATGAAGACGTTGTCTTCCCGGGTGCCGCCGAGGTCCGGCAGCACCGACTGCACCGCGCTCAAGATGGCGTAGTCGCCGCAGCCCGGGCACCAGCGCACGTCCTGGTCGGACGAAAAGTCTTTTTTGGTGAGCTTGACGAGGCCGCTCGACGGCGTGCCGGTCGCTCCGTTGCCAGTGGCGTTTTTGCTCATGGGTACGTACTCGCGAACTGGTTGACGATTACTGGAGGTGCTCGGTGACCGCGGCGCACAGCTCGCTCACGGTGAAGGGACGGCCCTGGACTTTGTTGTAGCCGAGGCAGTCGATGAGGAATCGGGCGCGCAGAAGCTGGCGCAGCTGGCCCATGTTGAGCTCCGCCACGACCACCTTCTTAAAGGACCGCAGGGTCTCTTCGAGCTTGGGGTGCATCGGGTGCAGCCAGCGCAGGTGCAGGTGCGAGACCTTCTTGCCCTCGGCGCGCAAGCGCCGCGAAGCCTGGAGCAGCGCCCCGTAGGTGCCGCCCCAGCCGACCAGCAGCACATCGCCTTCGGCCGGGCCGTCGAGGTCGAGCTCGCCCATGTCCTGGGTCACTCGCTCGACCTTGTCGGCGCGGACCTCGGTCATGCGCTCGTGGTTATTCGGGTCGTACGAAACGTTGCCCGTGTAGAAGTCTTTTTCCAGGCCGCCGACTCGATGCTGCAGTCCGACGGTGCCGGGCAGGACCCAGTCGCGCGCCAGGGTCTCGGGATCGCGCGCGTAGACCTGGTAGCCCTCGGGGTCAGTGCGGTGGTGAATGTCGATGGTCGGCAGCGAGTCGATGTCGGGCAGGCGCCAGGGCTCGGAGCCGTTGGCCAGATAGCCGTCCGACAGCAGCATGACCGGGGTCATGTACTTGACGGCGATGCGCGAGGCCTCGAGAGCGGCGAAAAAGCAGTCGGCCGGGGTCTTGCTGGCCAGCACCGGAATCGGCGACTCGCCGTTGCGGCCGTACAGCGCCTGCATCAGGTCGGCCTGCTCGGTCTTGGTCGGCAGGCCGGTCGACGGGCCGCCGCGCTGCACGTTGATGATGACCATGGGCAGCTCGACCATGAGCGCCAGGCCCATCATCTCGCCCTTCAGAGCGATGCCGGGCCCGGACGACGTGGTGATAGCGAGCGAGCCGGCGAAGGCGGCGCCGAGGGCGGACCCCACGCCGGCAATCTCGTCTTCGGCCTGAAACGTGATGACGCCGTACTCTTTGTAGCGAGACAGCGCGTGCAGGATGTCCGATGCCGGGGTGATGGGGTAGCTGCCCAAAAAGAGCTGCTTGCCCGCCAGCTGAGCCGCGGTGACGAACCCGAGCGCCGTTGCTTCGTTGCCGGTGATGTTGCGGTACAGGCCCGGCGTGAGGCTGGCGGACTTGACCTCGTAGGGAACCTGGAAGACCTCGGTGGTCTCGCCGTAGTGGTAGCCGGCCTTGAACGCGCGAACGTTGGCGTCGGCGAGGGCGGGCTTTTTGGCGAACTTGGCCCGGATGTTTTCGAGCTCGGGCTCCGGATCGCGGCTGTAGGTCCAGAACATCAGGCCAAGAGCCAGGAAGTTCTTGCAGCGCATCTTGTCCTTGGTCGACATGTCGAACTCGGACAGGGCGTCGCTGGTGAGCTTGTTGAGGTCGATGGGCAGGACCCGGTAGTCGGCCAGCGAGTCGTTTTCGAGGGGGTTTTCCTCGTAGCCCGCCTTCTTCAGGTTGGCGGCCGCGAACGCGCCCGTGTTGACGATCACGGTGCCGCCGCGAACGAGGTCGCCAATGTTGGCCTTGAGGGCCGCCGGGTTCATGGCGACGAGCACGTCGGGCTGGTCGCCGGGCGTGTTGATGTCCTTGGACGAGAAGTGCAGCTGAAAGCCCGACACGCCGGCCAGGGTTCCCGCGGGGGCGCGAATCTCGGCCGGAAAATCGGGGAATGTTGCGATGTCGTTGCCGGCGACGGCGGCGGCCTTGGTGAACTGCGCGCCGGTAAGCTGCATGCCGTCCCCGGAGTCACCGGCAAAGCGGATGACGACCGCGTCGATCTGCTTGCGCTGGGGAGTTTTCGATTGCGATTCCATGAACTGCTCGTCGTTAGATGGGGCTGCGCTGCCCAAAGGTTGCGAAATCGTTAGCGCCCGAACCTACGCAAGGCGCGCCCTTTCGGCAAGGAGTCAATCGCCATACCACGAAGGGACTCTCGGGCCCCCCAAAGCGTGACATCTTGCCGTTGCGCGGTCTGACCCGAGCCTGTATACACCTGTGACTACGCACGCTTAGCTCAGCTGGATAGAGCGTCGCCCTCCGGAGGCGAAGGCCACAGGTTCGAATCCTGTAGCGTGTACCAACACGGTCGTGACCAAGACTCTCGCCGAAATTGCCATCGACGAAGGCCTGGCGACCCGCGAGGGGCTGGACCGGGCGGCGCGCTTCGCCGAGTCCCGGGGCGAGCCGTTGGTGGTTGGCCTCGTGCGCGAGTGCGGCGTGGACGAGGTCGCGCTGGCGGCCGCCATTCACCGCCAGATGCGAGTCGCCGTGGTCGAGGTCGACTCTGTCACCACCGACAGCGACGCGATCCGCCAGCTGGCCCGGGACGTGGCGTGGAAGCGCCGGGCGGTTCCGCTGGCCGTGAGCACCGGCGGCGCCGGCGCAACCCTCGAGGTCGCCATGGCCGACCCGAGCGACGCGGTGGCCGTCGCGGAAATCGAGCACCGCACCGGCTGCCGGGTCGAGTCGGTGCTGATGGTTCTGTCGGGGGTGGAACAGCTCATCGAGCGCGGCTACCGCGGTTTCGTCACCAAAGTGATGAAGCGCCAGGACCAGGCCGTGGCCCGGCCGGCTTCGCCGCCGCCCTCGGGCGCCGGGGAGGCCGCCGGAAAAAAGCGGCAGGCGGCGCAGCCCGGCCCAACCACGGCTCCGTATCACCGGGTCACTGACGAGGCCGATCCGCGTCTTTTGGTGCGAACGCTCGTTGCCATGCTGGAGGAGCGCGGCCTTCTCTCGGAAGATGAGTTCGAGCAACGTGTGCTCGATGTCATGAAGCGGCGCGAAACTGACGACGTCGAGTAAACCTCTCGACGGTTGTGAGCGTCTAATGTCAGTGAGCCGTCCACGTGGGCCGGGCGACCGGCCAACGAGGCATCCGTGAGCTATAATTCTGGTGCGTTGAGCGCTCCCTCCACCGTTACCTGCAGCAAGTGCCGGACCGAGTATCCGGCCGCGGCGCTGTTTTGCCCTATGTGCGGCGCCGCCAAGGTGCGCGATTTTTCGGGTGACCCGCTGCTGGGCACGATCGTCGCGGGTCGCTACGTGATCCAGGAGCGGATTGGCTACGGCGCGTCGGGGTCGATTTACCAGGCCATGCACACCACCCTGCGGCGCAAAACCGCGGTCAAGGTGCTGCACGAGGAGCTGTCGCGCGACGACCTCGCCATCGAGCGCTTTCGCCGCGCCGCCACGACGGTGGGTGAGATCGACAACGATCACATCGTCGGCATCGAGGACTTTGGCCGCACCGACGACGGGCGCCTGTACCTGGCCATGGAGCTTCTCGAGGGCGAAACCCTCGACGCCGTCATCGAGCGGGGCGGGCCGATGGACTTCGAGCGCGTCGTGTCGGTCCTGGTTCAGGCCGGCGAAGCCCTCATGGAAGCCCACGCCATGGGCTACGTGCACCGCGACCTTCGGCCGCGCAACATCTTCCTGGCCCGGCGCCGCGGCCAGACCGACTACGTCAAGCTGCTCGACTTTGGCCTCGCCAAGCTCGTCGAAAAAGAGGGGCAGGCGGCGTCTACGAGCCTTGGCATGACCTTTGGCGACCCGCACTACATGTCGCCGGAGCAAGCGGGTGGCGACCCGGTCGATCGCCGAACCGATATTTACTCTCTGGGCTGCATTGCCTACGAGATGGTCACCGGTCGGCCGCCGTTTGCGGCCGACAAGGTGTTCGACGTTCTCACTCAGCACCTGCGGTCGGAGGCGCCGCGGCCTCGCAGTTTGCGGCCGGACTGCCCGCCGTGGCTCGACGAGGCCATCGCGTGTTCCCTGGCCAAGAGCCGGGACGACCGGTTCGTGACCGTGTACCGCTTCATCGAGGCCCTCACGCAGGGCAGCGAAAGCGGCACCACCATGACCCGCGCCCGGGCCCAGCGCACCGAGACGGTGCCGCCGGAGTCGGTGACGGCCACGCTGCGGCGATTCGGCAAAGAGCTACCGCCGGGAGCCGCGACGCTGTCCGAACCGGTGCAGGTCGCCGACCCGGCCGATACGGTGAAGACCAACGAGCTCGGCGGGCCGCTGCCGCCGGGAACGCCGGCGCCGACCCCCGTGCCGGGATCGCTCAGCGCGCCCGTGCCGCCGCCGGCCGCCGCGCCGCCGCCCTCGGGCCCAAGCGTCACCGTAAAGACTCCGATGCCACCGTCGGCCGCGCCGCCGGCAACCGCCGCGACGTCGCCGACCGCGATCAGCAGCGCGCCGCCGCTGGGCGCCGCGCCGCCGCCGGCTGCCGCACCGCCGCTGGGCGCCGCGCCGCCGCCGGCTGCGGCACCGACGCCTGGCGCTGCGCCGCCGCCCGCGGCTGCTCCGACACCGGGCGCAGCACCGCCCGTGACGTCGCCGTCGGCCGGGACCCCCGGACCGCTCGCGGCGACGCGGCCGCCGGGAGCCGGGGCCGGGGCGCCGACCGCCGAGTCGCCGGCCGGCAAGTCCCATCGGGTTCCCTCGTCGGCGGATGTGTCGAGCGACGGCTTTACGGTTTCGCAGGCCTGGTACGCCGACGGCGAAGCCCTGGGCGCCGCCAGCGAGGCGGCGGCCGCCGGTGACAGCCGGGCTCTGCGCGAGCGCGAGCAGTCGAGTACCACGGGGCTGGTGGCCTACGAGGACGAGATTTCCGGTGGCGCGCGTCGCCGGCTGTTCGCCGCCGGTGGTGTGATTGTGGCGGTGGCGCTGGTCGTGGTGGCGGCGCTCGCGTTCGGCGACTCGAACGCCGAGTCTGACGCCGCCGAGGAGCCCGCCGTCGCCGCGGCCCCCGAACTCGAGCCGCCCGAGGTCGCGCCGACGGGCGAAGGGGCGCCGACCCTCGAGGCGCCACCGACGGTTGAAGCCGGCGCGGCGGCCACGGGCACGACCGAGGCGACGGAGCCCGCACCGGCGACGCCGCCGGCGTCGGACGCGCCCGCGCCCGCTCGTCGCGCCGAGGTCACGCCCCCCGCTGCGGCGCGGCGCGGCAAGAAGGTCGCGCGCGACTCCGACCAGACCGCGCGCCAGCCCCGTCGAAAGACCACTCGCAAACGTCGCGACCCTCGCCCCGAGGACGTCGGCTTTCCGCCCAAGCGCGAACCCAAGACGGAGCCCAAGCCCGAGCCCAAAACGCCGGACCCGGCCCCCGACAAGCCCGGGGATGCCGGTCAGGCCGAGTTCTTTGCCAAGCTCGGAGACAAAGCCCTGCGCAACGGCGACGTGCTGGGCGCCGCGTCGAACTTCAACAAGGCTCGCGACCTCAATCCCAAGAGCGGACCGGCCTACGCGGGCCTGGGCGAGATTGCTCTCACCCAGGGCCACTACTCCGATGCGGTCGTGCACCTGAAGAAGGCCGCGCGCTTCATGCCGCGCAGCGCTCGGGCGCAAACCCTGCTCGGCGAGGCGTACCTGGGCGTGGGCAAGAACAAACAGGCCGCCAACGCGTTCCGGGCGGCGCTCAAAATCAATCCCGACAACGCGGTCGCGCGCAACGGCTACAACGAAGCGATCTCCGGCGTCGAAGACTAGGTCTAGGCCGTCGGCTGGTCCGGGGCGAGCGCTCGCACCAGGCGCGAAAGCAGGTGGCGCCAGTGTTCTGAGTCGGGCGCCGGCAGTCTGGCGGCCCGGTACAGCAGGGCGCCCAGGCCGACGAGTCGCAGAAACACCGCGACGGTTCGCGGGTCGAGGGACGGGTCGATGGAGCCGTCGCGCACGCCCTGTTCGATGAGCGGCTGTACCGAGTCGAACCAGACCGATTGCGATTCTGCGACTGCCTCGGCCACCTCCGGGATGCGCCGGGCGGCGACGTACGCTTCGAGGACCATGGCCATGGACTCGGTCATCGCCTGGTCGAAACTGCCGGCCCCGACGAGAAAGTCCGCGATGGTTTGACGGGGGCCGCGCTGCTCGGTGTCGAGCCAGCGCGTCGCCGCCCGCGACACGACCGCGGCGCGCAACAGCGAGGTCTTGTTCTTGAACTGCCGGTAGACGGCGCCGGTGGTCAGGCCCGCGCGCTTCACGATGTGGTGGATCTTGGTGCCGTCGTAGCCGCGCTGGGCGAATTCGGCGGCGGCCGCCTCGAGCAGTCGCTCGGCGGTGGACGATGGCGGAGTGGGTGGGGGCGGGTCGCCGCCGGAGCCCTTGGAATGCTTCACTTTGGAGTCCTCGATAATTTTTCTTATCGTAGTCGATAAACTTTGTTATCACCAGGGACGTGACCGGCACTCGTCTCGTTCTGTGGGCTCTGGTCGCGGTTTGCGCCGCGACAGCACCGGGGGCGTGCGGGGGCGGCGTGGCCACCCGGCAGGCGCACGGCGCCCCGTTTTCCGTGATCGCGCTCGAGACCGGGTACGTCAATGTCGCGATCCTGCGGGGGCCGGCGGGCGCGGTCATCATCGACACGGGCTACGCCGAGGACGCGGGGTCGCTCGCCGCGGCCATCGAGGCCCGAGGCGTGACGCCGAGCGAGGTCAAGGCGGTGATCGTCACCCACGGCCACGCCGACCACGCGGGCGGCGCTCGAGCCATCGCGGATCGGTTTGGGGCGCCCGTGTGGGCCGGCACAGGCGACCGCGATCTCCTCGCGTCGGGAGCAAACGTGGCGGCGCACCAGCCGCCGCTGTGCCCCCGCGGCGCGGTGGCGCGGTTTCGCGTCGCCGAGGACTCGGCAGCGACCTATGCGCCGACGTCGGTCGACGTGTGGGTCGACCGGCAGCGCTCCCTGAAAGCCCTTCTCGGGGCCCCGGCGCAGGTCATCCCCCTGGCGGGCCACACCAACGGCGCACTCGTTGTCGTCGCCGGGCCGTTCGCCTTTGTCGGCGACCTGTTTCGCGGCTGCATCCTCGGCAGCTGTGCGGCCACGCACCTGTACATGTGCGACCTCGATGACAACCGGCGCGACATCGAGGCCGTGCTGTTCCGCCACGCGCCGACGGCCATTCGTTTCTTCACCGGGCACTTCGGCCCGGTGAGTCGCGGGGCGGTCGTTCGCCTCGCCCGCTCCATGAGGACTCAGGAAAGGACTCCCAGACCGTGAAGTTGCAACGTTCCAAAGTCGCCCTCGCCGCGCCCGCGCTGCCCCGCGCTGCGCTCGCTGCCGTTCGCGTCGCGCCCGCCGCGGCGCGCACCGCCGTCGCGGCCTCGATGGCCCTGGCGCTCGCTCCCTCGGTGGCGAACGCCGACGAGCCGGCGTCCGCGGCGCAAACCGCCACGGTGGTCGAGGACACACTCATCGTCGACGCGATCGTCGACCCGTCGCTCGTCATCGCGGCGTCGCCTGGCCTCGGCGCCTCCCTTCGCTTTGGCAAGCGCGACCAGCGCTTCATGGTCGGGCTTACGTTTCAGTCGGGCCGGTTGCCGTCGTTTTCGCGGTCGACGTTTTTCGACGCTTCCGTCGACACCGACGACCTCGAGGTCGACTGGACCTATGCGGTGGGACTCGACGCCCAGTTCTACCTGTGGCGCTTCGAGCCCGGTCGAGTCATCGGCGGCGGGGGGCTCTTCGCTCGGGGCAGCCTCGGCTACGAAGCCTGGACCGTGCGCCACGACGGCCAGCAGGTCGACATCGTCAACAACTACCTGACCGGCGCCCTTGGCGTGCAGTGGTTTCCGTCCGCCGCCATCCCGGCCTTTGTCGAAGCTCAGGTGTCGTTCATCGGCCTCTTTGGCCAGGAAGATGACTACGCCCTCGGCGACGAAACCGTCGAGCTCAACAGCTTCGCCATCTCCCCCGCCGTCACCCTCGGCTACCGCTTCGAGTAGCCGAGGGCCTGGACGGGGCGGGACGGGGCGCTGCTACTGGAGCGGAAACGGCGTGCGCACGAAATCGATGCCCGCTGAGTGGCAGCCCGTGCACTGGCGGTCGTTGGTGCCGTCGGAGACGACGCGGCCGCCGGGCAGGATTTCGTACCAGTACCAGTCGGCGCCGGTGGTGCCGTCGCTCACTTTGACCATGACGGCGTAGCCGTCGATGGTGCGGCTGCCGCGATTGTAGAGTTCTTTGACGAGGGCAACGCCGACCGGGTGCTGCCGGTTGCCCGCTTCGAAGGACTCGAGCATGGCGTCGTTGATGTACGTCCGCACGTCGGTGAGGTGGGGGCCGGCGCTGCGGTGGATCGAGCTCTCGGCGGTCCAGTCGAGGTAGCTGCCGGCCTGCAGCCAGGGGCGAAGGTCGCGGTCGCCGGTGGGGGGCAGCTGGTTTTCGTCGGGCTCGTCGCCGTCGCCGTCGCCGCCGGTGGTGTCGTCGCCGTCGGTGCTGTCGCTGTCGCCGTCGCCGGTGGTGTCGTCGGTGCCGGTGTCGTCCGTGTCGTCGGTGCCCGCGTCGGTGGTCTCGTCACCGTCGGTGCCGTCGTCGGTAGTGTCGTCGCCGTCGGTGCTGGTGTCGGTGGCGCTGCCGCTGCTGCTGCCGCCGTCGGAGTCGCCGTCGCCGTCGCCACCGCCGTCGGTGGTGCTGTCGGTTCCGCCGCCGGTGGTGTCGTCGTCGCTGCCGCCGCCGGTGGTGGTGTCGTCGCTGCCGCCGCCCGAGTCTCCGGCGGGCGTAGCGGGGTCCTCGGAGCTTGTGGTGTCGTCACCGCAGGCGACGAGGACAAACGCGAGCAGGAGCGGAAGCAGTGATCGGCAGGTCATCTGCGGCGCAATCTAAGGCGAAGCCGCGGTTCGGGTCGCATCGTCGTCCGTTTCGATATCGCGAACGAAACGCCCCGCGCCCGCCGGCGGCACCCAACGCCACGGTTTTCGTAACGTGCGCCGGGCTGCCGGGAAACGAAAGCTGCGGGCGGGTAGCGCGCGCGACGAGCGGCGCTGACCCATCGGCATGGCGGTCCGGGCGCCTGGAAGCCAAGACGTGCGGGGCCGACCCGCCGGCATGCGTCTGAGCGGTCCGGGACGTGGGGAAGCGAGGCCGGACAGAGCGCGTTCGGTTTGAAGCGCGCCCGGCGGGGGCGGCGCCCGGCGGCGTTCTGGTCAGCGTTGGCGTGGCGGTTTGCGGTCGCCGTCTTTCGAGGCCGGGGTGCCTTCGTCGGCGCGGCGGTGGCTGACCCGTAGCGAGAAGCCGTTTCGGTGGGAGGAGCGCAGCCGAAGCCGCGGTTTACTGGGCTTGCCGGGAAGCGAACGATTCGCCATTGACCATACGTTACCCTGCATTGCCCTATAGTCGAAGACGGAATTTTCGCACCGAGGCAACGATTTCGGTTGCTTGAGGTGTGTCAGGGGCCCTGGGAGACCTGTCGCTTGCCGCCAGCGACAGGCAGGTGGTTGGTCGCAGCGTTCTGCTATGCTGACGTTGATGCTGCCGGAAACGCCTCGTCCCAATCGCGAGCGTCCTCGCTGGGAGCCCGAGCCCTTGCAGATTCCTGCCCCGGACCCGGTTCGGCCGCGAGATCGCTCGCCGGACCCGGACGCCGAGGCACCGGCTGGCAGCCGCGTGATCGTCATCGACCTGGCGTGAGCCGCCGGGCGTCGGCGCGACGGCCGCGGTGAGCCCGGCGCGCACGGTGCCGAGGACGTGTAACTAGCCGACCGGTGGGTCGCCGCGGTACGATTGCACCAGCGGGCTCGCCTGGGGAAGAGCCGCGCACGACCTGGTGTCTTTCCAAGTATTCATCGAGGGGGCGCACGATTCGTCGGCTGACGGCGTGCGCAAACTGGCGGGTGCCATTTCCGAGCGGTACGGCCTGCCGCTGGAGTCGTTGCTCAAGCGGTTGGGCAACGGTCGCTTTCGCGTCAAAAAAGGCGTGGATCAGGCGACCGCCCAGGCGTTTGCCGCGGACCTGCAGCGTTTGGGGGCTCTTTGTTCGGTCGTCGACGAGGCGACCGGCGCCCCGGTGGCGGCGCGCGCGCCGACGTCGCCAGCGCGGGCCCCGGCAATTCCCACGGGCGCCGTGCGCTCGGCGCCGCCCGCGGCCAAAGCCACGGTGCTCGGTGTCGGCACGCCGCCACCTGAACCCGTTGCGGCTCCGGCTGCAGCTCCGGCGGCGAGCGCCTCGTCGGCGAACGACGACTACCAGTCTGGCCTTTCGGCCGCGTTCTCGGGCCACGAGTCGGCCCAGGATCTGGGAGCGCTGAGCCAGTTCACGGCGGAGCTTACGCCGACCGACGCGTTTCGCCTGTCGAGCCTCGACGGCCAGGACGACGCGGCGCCGGTCGCTGGCCCCGCCGAGGTGGACGCGGGTCCCGACGAAGCGGACGCGGCGCCTGCGGATCCCGACTTCGATCCGTTCGCTCCGCCGGACGCCCAGTCGGAAAACAACTCGCTCGAGCTCGCGGTCGATGCCGCGCCCAAACCCGCACCCGCCGCGCCGCCGCCGGCCGCGGCCGCGCCCACCGCGCCGCCTGACCCCGCGTTTGCGCCGCCGGACGAAGGCGATGTCGGGTTTGGCCTGGACGAAAACGTACTGGCACAAATCGACGACCCGCCGGCCTTTGCCCCGCCGAGTCCGGCGGCTCAGGCGGCCGAGGCGGCTCTGCTCGATCCCGCCGGCGCCGCGCAGGAAGCGGCGGCGGCGGTCAAGCCGCCGCGCCCGAGCCCGCGCGAGCTGTTTCGCAAGCACGTGGCCCGGAGTCCGCAGGTGCGGGCCATCGTTGGCGTTGTGCTGGTCGGCCTGCTGGCGTTCGCGCCCGCGCGCCTGTACTGGGGCGCCAAGGTCGCCGGCGCGCAGGCGGCCCTCAACGTGGCCATGGCCGAGGAGTACCTCACCGCGCGCGCCGACGCGCGCGCGTGGGAGGGCCTGCAGCAGTACGGTCAGGAGCAGCTCGCCTTTCAGCGCACGCGCCTGTCGAGCTCGCGGGTTACCGCCATCCTCATCATGCTGGTGTTCGCCGGCGGGCTGGGGTTCGCGTGGTTTCGCAAGGTCCCCTGGGACCGCGTGTAGCGACGGCGTTGCGGCCGCCGCTCGCGGCCGCCGCCCGCCGGGGTGGGACCCGGACGGCGCTGGGCAGAGTTCGCTGCTAGTCGTTCGCGCTGTCGCTCTTCGCGCTGTTCTTCGCGCTGTCGCCGTCGTCGTCGTCGTCCGCGTCGTCGTCCTGGGCGAGGGCCGCGAGCTTGCGCTCTTTCGAGCGGGTTACCAGCCAGGCGATGACGATGGAGACGTTGTAAAGCACGACCAGCGGGCCGGCCATGAGCGTCTGCGAGATGATGTCCGGCGGGGTGAGCAGCGCCGCCACGATAAACGAAAGAACGATCCACCAGCGGTTGAAGCGCCACAGGCCCCGGTGGGTGACGGCGCCGATGGCCGACAAAAAGAAGATGGCCAGGGGCAGCTCGAACACCAGGCCAAAGCCGATCATGAGCTTCTTGGCCAGGGCCAGGTACTCCTTCATGAACAGCGTTGGCTTGAGTGAAAAGCCCGGCGCGTCGGCGGCGTTGGCGCCGACTTCGCGCGTCAGGTCGGTGAGTACGCCGCCGATGTCGGCGGAGCTAAAGCCGAGCAAGAAGCCGTACACGACCGGCAGGACGTAGACGTAACAGAACGCCGCTCCGCCGGCGAAACAGATCGCCGAGAAGAACGCGAACGGAAACGCGACCTTCTTTTCGTTTTTGTAGAGGCCGGGAGCAATGAAGCTCCAGATCTGCAAAAAGATCACCGGCGACGCGACGAAGATGCCGGACCAAAACGCCACGGACAGGTAGGTCCAGAACGGCTCGATCAGCGAGGCAAAGTGAAAGGTGGCCTCGCCCAGCATCGGGTTGGCTTCCCGGGCGGTTTGCCAGGCGACGAACAGCGGCCGAGCCAGCCAGCGGAAGATGTCTTCGACGATGGCGTAGGAAACGCCGAAGCCGACGATCAACGCGAGGATCGAGTTGCGCAGTCGGTCGCGCAGCTCGCGCAGGTGATCGGTAAACGGCATGCGCGACTCGTCGACGTCGCCGGCCGGGTCGGCGGGGCCCGGGCCGTGGTGATCGGGGGCCCGGTACGGCTCCATGGTGGGCGCCTGGTACGGCACCGGGGCCGGCCGGTGCTGCGGGTCGTCGCCGCTAGCCATGGGCGCTGCCGCTGCCAGAGTCGCCGGTGTTGTCGCCGGCTTCCGGTGCGTCGGCCGTGCCGGCGGCGGCCGGCGTTCGATCTCGCAGGGTCCCGGTGGTCAGGCCGGCCATCGAGCTTACGTCCGGGCGCGACTCGGACGCGGCGGGTCGGGTCGCCCGACCGCGAGACACCGGGCCGTCGGCCTCGACAGCCGCGGGGCCCTCGGCGGCATGGGAACCATCGGGTGTCGCCGCGCCCACCGAGTCGCCGGTTTCGCCGTCGGCCGTCGGGCCCAGCGGCGGTGTATGAGCGGCCGCCGCCGGATCGCCTGCCGCGTCGGCGTGTACCGAGGCCCCCGCCCCGGGCACGTCGCTGGGCGGCGGCCGCGGCGCCGTCGGTCGCCGCGGCGGCGCCACGTCATCGCCGCGCAGGGCCGACCGCAGGTCGCGCACGGCGTCGCCAATCTGCGTGTCCTCTTCGATCGTGCGCGTCAGGTCCGAGGTTTGCCGGCGCAAGTCGCGAATCCCCTTGCCGATCGCCTTGGCGGCGGCCGGCAGCTTGTCGGGGCCCACGAACAGCAGCGCGACGACAGCGATCAGGATCAGCTCACCTGCGCCGAGTCCAAACATCGGGCGCAGTGTAGCAAGGAAGCCCTGCGCACAACCTCCCACCCGGTGAAATCCGCGTCTCGCCTGCGCGTCGGCGACCGGGCGGTGAGTGGGGCCTGGCCGGGGCCCGCGCCCTTAGTTCTGAACTTGCGCTCGCGCCGCGGTGCGCAGCTTGCTGGCCGCGATCTCCAGCGAGCTGAGCTGCGCTCGCAGGGTATCGACGTCGGTGGTTTTGTCGCGCAGGCTCTTGCGAACCTCGACCATGGCCTCGAGCAGCTGCTCGGCCGCGGCGCTGGTTTCGTGGTGGGCCGATCCGAGCTGGTTGACCAGGTCCGCGATCGACTCGACCGAGCGCGTAATCTGCTGAGATCCGCGGTTTTGCTCTTGAGACGAGCGCTCGACCTGCTTGGTAACCACCCGAATCTTCTCGGCGGTGCGCATGATGCTCTCCGAGCCCTTGGACTGCTGGGTGGTCGCCGTCGCGATTGACTGCACGGTCTCGGCGATGCGGTTGATGGCGTCGGTGACCTGCTTGGAGCCGCGGGCCTGCTCCTCGGTCGCCCGGGCGATGTCGCGCATCATCAGGCGGGTTTTCTCGGCGCTGTCGAGAATGCGCCGCAGGGCCGCCTCGGCGTCGTGGGACACCTTGACGCCCTCGTCGACCGACCGGGAGCTGACCTCGATGACCTTGATCGCGTTGGCCGACTCGGACTGCACGGCCTTGATGAGGTCGGCGATCTCTTTGGTCGACACGCCGGCGCGCTCGGCCAGGTCCTTGATCTCGTCGGCCACCACGGCAAAGCCCTTGCCGTGTTCCCCGGCCTGGGCGGCAATGATGGCGGCGTTGAGGGCGAGCAGGTTGGTTTGCTCGGCGACGTCGTCGATGACCTGCAAGATCTTGTCGATCTCGCCGATCTTGGCGCCGAGGGTGCCGATGACCGTGGTGGCCTCGCTCGACGAGTCCTTGATGCGGTGAATGGCTTCGGTGGTCTGGCGCAGGGCCTCGACCCCGGCGCCGGCAGCCCGGGCGACCTCCTCGGACAGCTTGGCGGTCTGGTCGGCGCTGTTTTGCACCTGGTGGATGGACATGTCCATCTCGTTCATGGAGCTGGACGTCTCTTCGGTGGTCGACGACAGCTCCAGCACGTTGTTGGCCACTTCCTTGGTCGAGTACGTCATCTCCTCGATGGACGACGCGGACTCGGACACCGAACCGCCGAGGGCGGCCATGTTCTCGGCGATCTCGTTGTTGGCGGCCGCCATCTCTAGAATCGAGGCCGAGGACTCTTCGGCGGCACCCTGGAGCACCTCGACATTGTCGGAAATGCCGCGCAGAGACGAGTTGATGGTCTCTAGGCTCGTGGTCACCCGGTCGATGCCGGCGATCTGATCGGCGATAAAGCGGCCGAGCTTGTCCACGTCTTTCATGGTCGACCCGAGCTGGTCGGCGTGGTCTTCGGCGGCGCCGGTCACCTTGCCCGTCGCGTCGCGCAGAGACTCGCGCAGGTGCGTAAGCTCTTCGGCCACCGGGTCGAGGTCGCCGCCCGGGCTGCTGATGGCCGACTCGTAGTCGCCCTGGGTCAGCTGGCGCACGTCGCGCAGGATCTGGCGGACGCCGGCGCGCCGGCCGCTCATGAACACGATCGGCCCGACGATGGCGACGAGCACGCCCACGAGCGCCCCGGCTACCACGCTTTCGATGGCAATCAGAGCGGCAACGATAGCGGCGAGCACTGGCGTGATCAGTGCGAAAATCGGATGCGACATCGCGGCAATCCCCCTCCAGAACTAAAGCTATCACGGGCGTTTAGCCCCTGTCCCGTTTCCGGCCCCTAGAAGTCGCGGCCGAGGCGGGACAGATCGGGCGACACGTCGGGCAGGGCGTCGCTTTGCTCGACGGGTTCGGTACCCGGCGCGAAGTGCAGCTCGGTGGCGCCGCCGGAGCCGGGCCGGGCGCGCAGACCGGTCTCGCGATCGACGCTCACAACGACCAGGTCGTCCGGGGCCGGGCCGGGCAGCTCGATGACCGGGCGATCGGCCTCGGACGCGGCGACGATGCGCCCCCACAAGGGCGCCGCGGCTCGGCCGCCGTCCTGGCGCCGTCCGAGGGCGCGCGCGGGGTTGTCGTGGCCGAGCCACACGCTGGCGACCACCCGCCCGGTGTAGCCGACAAACCAGGCGTCGGTGTTGCTGTTGGTCGTGCCGGTCTTGCCGGCCACCGGGCGGCCGTCTACCGCGCCCCTGGCCGCCGCGCGGGCGGCTTCTTTGCCGGTGCCGCGCCGAGCCGCGTCGGTCAGCATGGCGCTCATCTGGTAGGCCACGGTCGGCGACAGCACCGGTCGCGTGCGCCCGGCGGTCAAGACCTGGCGCACCAGGCTGTCGAGGCGGCGCGCCGGCGCCAGGGTTGGGTCGGCCGGGTGGCTGTGGTCGACGAGCAGCTCGTCGCCGCGCCAGATACCGCTGGCGAACACCGGCGCCGCGGGAGCGCCGCCCCGGGCAAACGCGGCGAAGGCCCGGGTGAGGTCGAGGGCGACGACACACGACGCGCCGAGCACCAGGGGCCGCACGGCGACCAGCGGACTGGTAATGCCGAGTCGGTGGGCGACGTCGATGGCGCGCCGGGCGCCGACCCGGTCGAGCACGTCGACCGCCGGCGCGTTGAGCGACAGCACCAGCGCCTCGTGGGCCAGGGCCACGCCGCGAAACGAGCGCCCGCTGTTGGTCGGCTTCCAGTAGATCTCGTGCTCTTCGTCCCACTCGGCGATGGGCGCGTCGCGCAGGGGCGTGCCCGGCGTGATGACGGCGGCCTCGAGGGCGGCGGCGTAGACCAGGGGCTTAAAGGCGGAGCCCGGCTGGCGGCACGCCTGGGCGGTGCGGTCGAACTGGCTGTCGGTCCAGTCTCGGCCGCCCACCACCAGCTCGACGTAGCCGGTGTGGTGGTCCCAAAGCAGCGCGCCCACCTGGGGCACCGCGCCGTCGTTCGCGGGGGCGTCGCGGCGGCCGGCGGCGGCCGCCGCCAGGCGCGACGCGTGGTCGTTGGCGAGCCCCTCGGCCCGGGCACCCGCCAGGGGCTGCGCGGTGGTTTGAATGACCAGCCCGCCGCGGTCGAACGCCGGGCCGAGCTCGGCGGCGGCCGCCTGCCGCGCTCGCTCGGTCAGCCACGGCGCCAGGCTTCCGTACAGCACCGGCGGCGGCGACAGCACGATGGGGCGGGCGGCCGCGCGCTCGGCCTCGTCGGCGGCGATGAAGCCGGCCCGGGCCATGCGGCGCAGCACCTGGTCGCGGCGCTGTCGCGCGTCGCCCAGGTTGCGGTACGGGTTTGCCCGGCCGGGCGCCTGAATGAGCCCGGCGATGAGGGCGCACTCGGCCAGGTCCAGCTCGGCGAGGGGCTTGTCGAAGTACGCCCGGGCGGCGGCGCCCACGCCGTAGGCGCCGGAGCCGAGGAACACGTGGTTCAGGTAGGTCTCGAAGATGCGCCGCTTGTCGTAGCGCCGCTCGAGACGCCGGGCGAGCAGCGCCTCGCGAACCTTGCGCCGCAGGGAGCGCTCCGTCCCGATCGCCTCGGGCAGCAGGTTGCGAGCGACCTGCTGGGTGATGGTCGACGCGCCCTCGACCACGCGCCCGGCCCGGTAGTTGGCCCACGCGGCCCGGGCCACGGCCTGGCCGTCGACGCCGCGATGGGCGAAAAAGCGCGCGTCTTCGGCGGCGAGCACCGCGTCGATGAGCGGCCGCGGCAAGTCGGCGTACGCGACCGGCAGCCGGTGACCGCTGGGGGCGTTGGCGTCGCCGGTGCGAAACGGCAGCTCGGCCAGCACCGTGCCGTCGGCGGCGAGCACCAGCGAGGTTTGCGGCGCGGATTGCTCCCACGCGTCGAGGTCGGGGGCGGCCGGCAGATCCCGGGCGTAGCCGCGCAGGGTTCGCAGGGCGGTCCACCCGGCGATGGCCGGCGCGGCCACCGCGGCCCAGGCGCCGAGCAGCAAGACCAACCGCCACCAGCGCCCGCGGCGGATGGGGTTGGCGATGCGAATCAAAACAGCGACAGCTGGCGGTGGGGACCGAGCGCCGTGACCCGCGGCCCGCCCGGCGCGCCGTCGAGGCGGGTCGCCAGGACTTCGGCATAGCGCCCGGTCAGGTAGACCTCGGCGGCGCCGCTGGCCTGGATGTAGCGCACCAGACCAGCGTAGTCGGCGCACGCGCTCCAGGCAAAGCCGGCGTCGAAGTCACTGTCCTCGGCCGTCTCGGGGTCCTGGGCGAGGCCGGACAGCAGGGCCACGCGGGTGCGGTCGCGCCAGTCGTCGAGCTTGGCGAGATCCCGGCGCAGCCACAAAAGCAGCTCGTCTTTTGCCGGCGCTTTGCCGAAACGGCGCAGGTCGGGCACGCCGACGCCGGCGCCGCGCAGCCGCTGGGCGCACTGGTGAATGAGTCGGTGGGCCCGCAGCGGTCGCCCCATGGCCTCGAGGCGCGCGGCGACGTCGATGCCTTTTCCGGGCGTGGCGACGGCGAGCACGGGGGTGTGGCCGCTGCGCAGGCAATCGTTTGCGAACGTCATGACCCGCGGGGCGATGGCTTCGGCGTCGGGAAAGCGAAAGCGCGGGTGGCCGTACGCCGCGTCGATGATGAGCACGTCGCCGTGCCGCATGTCGGCGGCGCCGCCCAGGTCGCCGCCGCGCGGGTTGACCTTGCCGGCGTAGACCACGCGTTTGCCGGTAGCCCCGCCGAGGCTGCCCGGAGCCTGGGTCAGGTCGACCAGCAGCGAGGCCGCGCCGGCGCTGTAGCCCGAGCCGAACAGCTCGAGCCGGGTCGTGCCCAGCGTGAACGGCCGGCCCAGGGGCACCGGCAGCTCGGTGCCGGCCACGGCGGTCGGGTCGCTGCGCGACAGCAGGGCCAGGGTTTCCGCGGTGGCGACCAGCTGGCCGTGGCGCTGGGGCTTGACCGCGTAGGCGTTCGATACGAAGCAGGCGTCTCGGGGGCGCGACGCGTCGCACCACAGGTTGGTGCCCACAATGTGGGCGCCCCCCCTCCATTGCACCGGTACGTCCGGTGGGGTCTCGGCTCTGCGTCGCGAACGGGCCACGGAATCGCTTCGTATACTACATGGCGCGGCGTGCGCCAGTTCGGAGCGCGCTGCTCCGAATCGCAGCAGGTCGACCGGTCGGCGCGCACGGGATTGCGAGCGGTTGGCCGGCGGCACGGCGGCTGCACAAAGGGAGCGCATGAGCATACGAATCGTCTTTCGAGGAGTGCGCGGCTCGCTCGCGTCGCCCGGTCCTGCAACCACCGACGTCGGCGGCAACACCAGCTGCGTGGAGGTGCTCGCCGACGGCCGGCGCATCGTTTTCGATGCCGGCACCGGCCTGCGCAGCCTGGGGGAGGAGCTCGTCGCGGCCGGGCCCAGCGAGACCACGGTGCTTTTGTCGCACCTTCACTGGGACCACATTCAGGGGCTGCCGTACTTTGCGCCCCTGTACGCTCCGGGCCACGCGGTCCACGTGCTGTCGGGGCCCAACGAGGTCATGCCCCTGGGCGAGGCTTTGCGCCGACAAATGAGCCCGCCGTTTTTTCCGGTGTCGTTCGATCGGGTGGCTCGGCAGCTCAGCGTCGGCGAAGTCGCCGTGGGCGAGCCGCTGTCGCTAGGCGACCGCGTGCGCGTGACCGTGGCGCGGCTGAACCACCCGGACCCGGTGTACGGATTTCGGGTCGAGTGCGGCGGGCGCGCGGTGGTGTACGCGACCGACACCGAACACTTCAGCTGCGTGGACCCGGGATTGCGCGCCCTCGCCGACGGGGCCGACGTTCTCATCTACGATGCCCAGTACACGCCGGAGGAGTATCGCGGCGACGGCGGCGGCCCGGCCAAAGTGGGCTGGGGCCACTCGACGTTTGCCGCCGGCGCGGCGCTCGCCCACGCGGCCGGCGTTGGCGAGCTGGTGTTGTTTCACCACGACCCCGGGCGCACCGACGCCCAGGTGCGCGGCATGGAGGTACGGGCCCAGCGGCTGTTCGACGCCACGCGAGCGGCCCGCGAGGGCATGGTGATCGACTTTGCCGACGCGCAAAGCGAAGGGGATGGCGAAGGCGCCGGGCCGGCCGGGCGCCGGCGGGCCCAGGAGGCCGCGTGACCCAGCTCGAGCTCTTGCTCGATCTGGGGGCGTTTATCCAGCGCGAGGTCGATCTCGACCAGCTGCTGGAGGTCATCGGCGACCGGGTGGCCCGGGCCGTGTGCGCCGAGCGGGCGACCCTGTGGCTGGTCGATCGCGCGACCGGGGCCTTGCGGACCCGGGTCGCCGACCTGCCCGAGGCCGAGCGCCTGGCCGTGTCGCCCGACAGCGGTGTGGTCGGGTACGTCGTGCGCACCGGGGAGACTGTGGTGCTCGCCAATGCGCGCGCCGACGAGCGGTTTTCGCCCGCCGTCGACGACCAGACCGGCTACCGGACCGAGTCGATGGTGTGCGTTCCCATTCGCGACCGGGTCGGTCGCGTGCGCGGCGCCCTGCAGGCGCTCAACCGGCAGCGCGGCGAGTTTTCTGCGACCGACGAGGCCGTGCTTTGCGTCCTCGCCGCCCACATCGCTCGCAGCCTCGAGCACACCTCGCTTCGCGGCACCGAGGCCGACGCCGGGGTGCACGTGCGCGGGCGCTTCAACCACGTCGTCGGCGGTTCTCCGGCCATCGGCCGGGTCTACGATCTCATCACCCGGGCGGCGGCCACCGACGCGACCGTGATGCTGCGGGGCGAAACCGGCACCGGCAAGACCCTGTTCGCCCGGGCCATTCACGTCAACAGCGCGCGCACCGCCGGGCCGTTCGTGCACGTGGACGGCACGACGCTGCCCGCGTCGCTGGTCGAAAGCGAGCTGTTCGGCCACGAGCGCGGCGCCTACACGGGAGCCGACAGCCAGGTCATTGGCCAGGTCGAGCGCGCGGCCGGCGGCACCCTGTTCATCGACGAGATCGGCGAGATTCCGCTCGAGCTGCAGGGCAAGCTCCTGCGCTTTTTGCAGGACCGGCGGTTCGAGCGCGTGGGTGGCCGGGAAACCCTGGAGGCCGACGTGCGCATCGTCGTGGCGACCAACCGCGATCTCGCCGCCATGGTGGCCGACGGCTCGTTTCGCGAGGACCTGTACTACCGCATCCGCGTCATCGACATCGAGCTGCCGACCCTGCGCGAGCGCGGCAAAGGCGACATCGCGTCGCTGGCCGAGCACTTTCTCGAAGTCTACGCCCGGCGCTATCGCCGCGGGCCCCTGCGGCTGTCCGAGCGCGCCAAAGACGCGCTGTGCCGCCATCGCTGGCCGGGCAACGTGCGCGAGCTCGAGCACGCGGTGGAGCGGGCCGTTGTGCTCGGCGCCGGCCCGACTCTCGACGCCGACCTCTTCGGCCTCGGCGACGGTGCGCCGACGTCGCCGGCATGCGACCGCATCGCCATTGCGCGAACCGCTAGCCTCGATGCCGCGACCCGCCAGTTCGCCCAGGCCGTCCTCGACGACACCGACGGCAACCGCTCGGAAGCCGCCCGCCGCCTCGGCATCAGCCGCAACCGGTTGGCCCGCCTGCTGGCCGACGACTGACGGGCTGTCCCCTCAGGCCCTCAGGCCCCTCAGGCCCCTCAGGACCCGAGAATCTCCGCCAGCTTGGTGAGCAGCGCGTCTTCCGTGTAGGGCTTTTGCAAAAAAGCGCGCCGGTCCCCCTCGCGGACCTGGTCGGTCAGTTCCGCCGTGAAGCCCGACACGAACAACACGCGCAACTCGGGGGCGACGTGCTCGAGCTCTCGCGCCAGGGCCGCCCCGTCCATGTCCGGCATGACCACGTCGGTGACCACGAGATCGATGTCGTCGGTGCCTTTGCGAATGAGCTCCAACGCGGTGCGCGCGCGGGCGCACGGAATGACCCGATGACCGTGCTGCACCAGCAGGGCCGCCATGGCGTCGCGCACCAGGCTTTCGTCTTCGACGAGCACGATGGTCGCCGGCTGGACCGGGGCCTCGGCGGGGGGGCCGGGGGCCGGGTCGCCGCTGTGGTCGCGGGCCTGCTGCCGGGCTCGCTCCAGCCTCGAGATCACGAAGGGCACCAGCCGCAGGGCCAGATCGATGGGGGGCGCCGGGTCGCGAGCGGCGTTGGCATGGCCGTCGCTGCCGTCGCTGAGGGCCCAGCCTACGTGCACCAGCGCGGGCTCGGGATCGCTGCCGGCGCGAACGGTCAGCACGGCGCCGACGCCGCGTCGGGCCAGCCAGGTGGCGCCGGGCCCCGACAGTTCGCCGATCCCGGTGATCGCGGTGTCGGCGGCGGCGTCGCCCTCGCTGGACCATTCGCGCGGGTTGCTGAGCGCGGCGGTCGTGGTCGCGACCCCGTCGGCGTTGGCCAGGGCCAGCGACACGCGCTCGCCCGGTTCGTTGGCGCCGACCGCCACCGCGTTCGCCCCCGGCGTGTGGGCCAGCAGCTGCTCGGCGACCGCCGCGATGATCTCGCGTTCGTCGACGGTGTCGGGCAGCGCTTCGAGCAGCGCGGCGATGTCCGGCGGATTCACGGCACAGACCCTACCCAACCCCGAAGCCCCATCGGTGACTGCAGCGCCCTAGCCGGGCGAAATCACCCGCGGTGGGTGAGTCTGCCGGGCCGGGTCCAGGTCGCGCGCAAAGTCGACGACCCAGCGGGAAAACGGCACCGACAGGCGCGCCGCGGGGCCGCCGTGGGCGGCCGCCACCTCGAGCCAGGCCGGCGCGTAGTCCGGATCGCCAAGGCGCTCGGCGAAGGCGGCGTCAAGGGCGAGCCACTCCAGGTTCCGGTCGATGACGCGCTTGCGCTCGACCACGCCGGCGGGCCTCTCGATGTCGCGCCACGCGCGCTCGACGCGCTCGTCGACCCAGCGCCGCGTCGCCGCGCCGTCGTCGCCCGGCCGCGCGCCCGCCGCTTGCTCGATGCGGGAGGTGACGTCGGTGAGGTCGGCGAGGGCAAACGCCGCCCCGTCCCGGCTGGCGACCGCATCGACGAAGGGGTGTTCCCACGCGAACAGCGCCACGCCGCGCTCGGCGGCGGCCAGTCGGCGAGACTGGCGACTTCGCGCCATGTCCTCCGGGGCCCGAAGGGCGACGGGGGCGGCGGCGGCGAGTCGCACCAGGCGCTTGCGCAAAAGCCCCAGGGCCACCGTCACCAGGACGGTCCCGGCCGGTCGGCCGGCCGCAGCCGCGGCCACCGGAGGGGCCAGTCCGCGGCGCACCGCGCCGCCAACGCCGAGCACCGGCGCCTCGAAGGCCTGGCGCCCGCGCCGTCGAAACAGCGATCCGGCGCTCACGCGGCCCCCGCGTCGTCGGCCGGCACCGCGTCGCTCACGAAGTTGTCGACGTCGGCCACGCAGCCGCGCTCGCACGCGCGCGTGAACGGGCACGCGACGCACAGGCCCGGCTGGCGCGGCTCGCGAAGGGAGTCCAGCGCGGGGGCTTTCCAGATGTCCGGCCACGGGGTTTCGAGCAGGCGCCCGGCGATGTCCGCGGGGCCGTCGCCGGCGATGACGGCGCCGAGCGGTCCCACCCGCACGGCGCCCGGCCGCACGGTGCGCGGTCCGCGGCGCGCCTGGTAGCCGAGCGAAAGCCCGGGGTCGCGGCGCAGGGGCGGCAGCCAGCTCCAGGCGGCGCCGTCGCGGCCGTCGAGCTCTTGCACCAGGGCGGCGGCCTGGCGCAGCTGCTCCGGGGCCAGGGCGTCGGCGTCGCCGGATTCGACGGCGACAAGAGCGTACGCGGCGCCCGCCCGGCAGCCCATGGAAGCCAGGTCGTCGGCGGTGTCCTCGAGCAGCGGCAGGGTGCGCTCGGTCAGCGGCACCAGGGCCGTGCACTCGATGCCGAGCTTGGCGCAGCGCGAGATGACGTCGACCGCGACGTCGCGGTCGCCCGCGCCAAAGTAGCGGTCGTGGGTGTCTTCGACCGGTTCGGCAAAGAAGATCTCGATGCGGCTGGGAGCGGCGGCGGCCAACGCCTCGACCGTCGCGTCGACGATGTCGCTGGCGCGGCCTCGAACCCCCGGTGACAGCGAAAGGCCAGCAGCTCGCTCGATGGCCGGGGGCAGGCGATCGCCGGTGTTGCGCGGCGGCAGCAGGAAGGTCACGAATGGAATGGTCGCCGCGGCCAGAGCGTCGATGAGCGGCTCCCGGTTGGCCTCGTCGGGCACGTCGCCGTCGGCCGCGAGGTCGAGGTCGGCGGCCAGCGGCGCATCGAGCTCGGCGCGAAACACCGGCGATGCCGGCTCCTCGAGATCCGTGTGGTCGTAGCGGCCCATGCCGTGAGCCATGGCGGCGACGAGATCGCGGACCTCGCGGACGGCGGCGGTGGCCGCCTCTGGCGCCACCCGTTGATAGCTGCGCTGGAGCTGGCGGACGATGTCGGCCTCGGTGGCGTCAGCCAGCAGCGCGCGGGCGATGTCGGTGCCCGTCGGCGACAGGGCGGCCGCGGTTTGCCGCGGTCCCAAGAGCAGCGACGCGCCGTCGCCCACCTCGCGTACGAAGTAGCGGCCGGCCGGCCGCACGTACGCGCTCGAGCCCCGCGTCCCGTCCCCCACAGAAAGGCAGGATAGCAAGGGATCCGGCCGCGTCACATCCCCTGGCCGCGGCGCCTGCTGCCGGGCCAGCGAGTCCGGCGGTCTAGCCGACCAGCAGCGGTCGGATCATGAAATACAGGTAGACGTACGGCGCGTACAGGAGAACGGCGTCAATGCGGTCGAGCATGCCGCCGTGGCCGCCGAGCAGGGTGCCCGAATCCTTGACCTTGCGCGACCGCTTGAACATCGACTCGATGAGGTCGCCGAGCATGCCGAGAATGACGCCGGGCACCGCGAGTACGACAATGTCTACCGACGTGACCAGGGGCGTCCCCGAACTCTCGGCGAGGCCGTCCAGGCGAAGGAGCTTGAGGCCGAAGCCGAAGCCGACGCCAAAAAGCACGCCCCCCAGGGCCCCCGCCCAGGTCTTGCCCGGGCTCACCGCCGGGTAGAGCTTGGACTTGCCGAAAAGCCGGCCAAACGTGTAGGCGCCCGTGTCCGAAAACCACATGCAGCCCAGCACGAAGATGACCATGTCGCCGCCGTAGACGCCCAGGTCGCGCTTGACCATGGCCAGGAAGGTCACCGTGACGCCGGCGTACAAAATACCGGCCGAGGTCGACGCGTAGCGCACCGCCACGGTCTCCATGTCGCGAAAGCGAAACAGGTAGTAGAGGCCGACCGGCACCACCGCGAGCACGTACGGCAACAGGTGGCCGCCGTACTCGATGGGCACCCAGTACAGGGCCAGCACGGCGGCTATGCCGAAGCCGAGGCTGGCGAACCGGTCGACGCGCTCGTCGAGCATCATCGCGAAGATTTCCCACATCGCGATGGCCGAGGCCGGGAACACCAGCAGCCACGTGAACAGCGGGTTGTCCTGGTAGACGCAGTAGAAGATGACCGGGACCAGAAGCACGGCCACGAGCACGCGCGACGCGAGGTTGCCGAGAGCCACTAGCTGGGGTCTCCTTCCGGATCTGAGTCGGCCTCGTCGGGCCGGACCTGGTCGCCCGTGAGCCCGAAGCGGCGCTCGCGCGCGGCGTAGGCGTCGAAGGCTCGGTACAGGTCGTTGCGCCGAAACTCGGGCCAGAGCGTGTCGACGAAATAAAACTCGGCGTAGGCCGATTCCCACAGAAGGAAGTTGGAGATGCGCTGCTCGCCGCTGGTCCGAATCAAGAGGTCCAGCGGGGGCAAGTCAGACGTGGGAAGCAAGTCTTGAAATACGCCGTCGGTGATGTCGTCGGGCCGGAGCTTACCCGTAAGGGCGTGCCGCACCGCGGCCCGGGTGGCCTCGACAATCGACTCCCGCGCGCCGTAGGCGAGCGCCAGGGTGAGAGTCATGGTGCGGTTGTCGGCGGAGTCGCGAATCAGCGCGTCGAGCGGGTCGCGCACGTGGGTCGGCAGGCGATCGAGGTGACCGATGGCACGCAGCCGAATGTCGTTCTCCATGATCTCGGGGCGTTCCTCGATCAGGTAGTCGTGCAGCAGGTGCATGAGCGCCGCGACTTCGTCGACGGGACGGTCCCAGTTCTGCGACGAGAATGCGTACAGGGTGAGCGCTTCGATGCCGATCTGGCGGGCGGCGCGAACGACATCCTTGACGCTCTCGGCGCCGGCGCGGTGGCCCTCGGCTCGATCGAGGCTACGCTGTTTCGCCCAGCGCCCGTTGCCGTCCATGATGATCGCGACGTGCCGGGGCAAGCGGCGCTGTGGCGACGAGCCGGACATTCAGACCCGGCGAATATCACGCGGCGCCGGACGTTGCAACCGACCGCATCTGATCGTAGGCTTCTGTTTACCCTCTAATAACAAGGGATTGGGCGACAAATGGGTATCTTCGCGCGACTGGGCACACTGATTAAGTCCAACATCAACGACCTCATTACCAAGGCCGAAGACCCCGAGAAAATGCTCGGTCAGGTCCTGCTGGAGATGCAGCAGCAGCTGGTGGGGGCCAAGAAGTCGGTCGCGGTTGCCATCGCCGACGAAAAGAAGCTGCAAAAGCAGTACAACCAGGAGCTCGACAAGGCCAAGGAGTGGGAGCGCAAGGCCATGGTGGCCGTGCGCGCCGGCGACGACGCCCTGGCCAAAGAAGCCCTGGCGCGCAAGCAGGAGCACGAGTCGGTCTCGGCGCAGTTCCAGCAGCAGTGGGTCGCGCAAAAGGCCGCGGTCGACAAGCTCAAGGACGCTCTGCGCCTGCTCAACAACAAGATCGAAGAGGCCAAGCGCAAAAAGAACATCCTGGTGGCGCGCAAAAAACGCGCCGAGGCGCAGCAGCAGATCGCCAGCACCATGCAGGGCCTGGGCGACACCAGCGCGTTCGACACCTTCGAGCGCATGAGCGACCGCATCAACATGCTCGAGGCCGAGGCCGAGGCCGGCGCGGAGCTGGCCGGCGAGCTCACCGGCGACAGCCTCGAGTCCAAGTTCCTCGCCCTCGAGGCGGGCGGCGCTTCGACCGAAGACGACGCCCTGGCTGAGCTGAAGGCCAAGATGGGGCTGTTGGGCGACGGCAGCGGCAACAAAGAGACCAAGCAGCTCGAGGCTGGCGACAGCGCCGAGCCCGAGGCGTCTTCACTGTCCGAAGAGGATCTCAAAGAGCTCGAGGACCTGGACCTGGCTGACCTGGAGGCCGAGGTCGCGCGGGCGTCGGCCGAGACGGATGCTGAGGAGTCGGCGGAAGAGGCGAAGGCCAAGTAGGGCCAGGCGGGATCACTCGTTTTTAACGAAGACCGGCGCAGCGACTGGCTGCGCCGGTTTTTTTTTTCGGTTGCTCACGGCCGCGCGTTTGAAGCCGCGTTGCTCGGGGCTGCGCGGTGGGGGGTGTTCGTGCTCAAACATACAGTCCGCCGACCATCGGGCGTGGTGCGCAGGGCGTTGTGCCGAGCATGAACGTCAGCGCGTGCGGTCCGAACTGCGCGCGGCCAGCCCCCATCGTCTCCGCCCCTTGGCCTCGGGGGTTGGCGTGCGCGGCCCCGAGGGGGAGTTGGGTTTCTGTCGGTGCCGGCCCGTGGGCCGGCAGATTGGTGCGCCCGGCATGGGCGCTGACTTGGAGGTGAGAGTCCTCTCAGGAGCAGGTCACAGCGACTGAAGGGAAGCGCAACGGCGGAAGGGCGACCGACCGTCGGA
>Ga0207422_1000498_pt1 | contig 118776 bp, 99 predicted proteins | sample MarCyaLeptolynsp_FD_187757 | JGI IMG/M metagenome (GOLD analysis project Ga0207422, IMG submission 187757) | Marine cyanobacterial communities from Panama - species 1 Leptolyngbya sp. (SPAdes) | ecosystem: Environmental > Aquatic > Marine > Unclassified | place: Panama: Panama City | collected...
CCGACTCCGAGCCCGACTCCGACTCCGACTCCGACTCCGACCTCCGAGCCCGAGCCCGAGTCCGACTCCGAGCCCGACTCCGAGCCCGAGCCCGACTCCGAACCCGAGCCCGACTCCGCACCCGGCTCCGACTCCGACTCCGACCCCGACTCCGACTCCGACTCCGACCCCGACTCCGAGCCCGAGCCCGAGCCCGACTCCGACCCCGAATCAAAGCCCGAGCCCGTCCCCGCACGGCGCCCATTCCCTTCCTGCTATAAGCACCCGATGGACTGCCCCTGCGGATCCGGTTCCGCCTACGCCGATTGCTGCGAGCCCTACCACAAGGGCGCGTCGTCGCCGCCGACCGCCGAGGCGCTCATGCGCTCGCGCTACAGCGCCTACGTACAGAAGGAAATCGACTACATCATCGACACCCACTCGCCGGCCGGCGGCGAGGGTGTCGACCGCGACGCCACCGAGCAGTGGGCCTCGGAGTCCGAGTGGCTCGGCCTCCAGATCGTCGATACCGTGGCCGGCGGGCCGGCCGACGACAAAGGCACCGTCGAGTTCATCGCGCGCTTCGCCGTCGGCGGCGTCGAGCAGGCCCACCACGAGCGGTCGGAGTTCGTCAAACTGGACGATCGCTGGCTCTACGACCGCGGCGCGATGGTGAAGCCCAAGCCCGTCACCCGCGAAACCCGCAAGGTTGGCCGCAACGACCCGTGTCCGTGCGGCAGCGGACGTAAATACAAGAAGTGCTGCGGCGCGGCGTGAGCTACACACCGGGGCAATGAGCGTCTCCGTTACCCTCGAGCCCCGTCCCGAACGCGTCCGCGTCTTCTTCGGCGATACCCTGGTCGCCGACAGCACCGAGTCGGTGCTGGTGCACGAGACGGGGCTGCCGCCGCGTCGCTACGTCCCGCCCGCGGACGTAAAGCTCGAGCTGTTCGCTCGCGCCGAGGGCGTGACGACGTGCCCTCACAAGGGCGACTGGTCGTGGCTAACGCTGCGAATCGGCGATCGGCTCGTCGACAAAGCCGCCTGGACCTATCACGGCGCCAACGAGACGTGCCAAAGCATCAAGGATTTCGTGGCCTTCGACGAAGCGATGCTTTCGTCCCGGGGTGGCTCCATCGACCTGGAGTGATTCGCCCAGCAGCGCCAAAACGCCTGTGATATCAAGCCAGTGCCGGTTGTCACCGGGCCGTCACAATGGCGGCTCGGCGTCGGTCCCTCTCTTTTGCCCTTGACGTAAGCCGGTTGCCGCGGCTAGTTAACCCCGCCCAACCTTTAGAAACCGGAGCGACTGTCGTGCTTTCCGACCTCAACAAACTTCGCAACATCGGCATTTCCGCCCACATCGATAGCGGAAAAACCACGCTCACCGAGCGCATCCTTTTTTACACCGACCGCATTCACGCCATCCACGACGTGCGCGGCAAGGATGGTGTCGGCGCGAAGATGGACTCGATGGAGCTCGAGAAAGAGCGCGGCATCACGATTGCCAGCGCCGCGACCCACTGCGAGTGGGGCGACCACCACATCAACATCATCGACACGCCCGGACACGTCGACTTCACCATCGAGGTCGAGCGTTCGCTCCGCGTGCTCGACGGCGCCATCCTGGTGCTGTGCTCGGTCGCCGGCGTGCAGAGCCAGTCGCTCACCGTCGACCGGCAGATGAAGCGCTACAACGTTCCGCGCATCGCCTTCGTCAACAAGGCAGACCGCACCGGAGCCAACCCGATTCGCGTCAAGGACCAGCTGCGCGAAAAGCTCGGCCACAATCCCGTGCTCATGCAGCTGCCGATCGGTCTCGAGGACCAGTTCGAGGGTGTCATCGACCTCGTCGAGATGAAGGCCCTCAAGTTCGACGGCGACAACGGCGAAAAGGTGCTGGTCGAGGACATTCCCGCGGACCGCATGGACGAAGCGCAAGAGGCTCGCGAAGAGCTTCTCGACGCCGTCTCGATGTTCTCCGACGAGCTCATGGAAGCCATGCTCGAGGAGACCGTCACCACCGAGATGATCAAGACCGCCATTCGCGCGGGCACCATCTCTCGCCAGCTCACGCCGGTGTTCATGGGCTCGGCGTACAAGAACAAGGGCGTGCAGCCGCTGCTCGACGCGGTCATTTCGTATCTGCCTAACCCGACCGAGGTTTCCAACGAGGCCATCGACGTTCAGGACGACACCAAGCGTTTCGAGGTCGAGCCCAATCCCGAGAAACCGACCATCGCGCTGGCGTTCAAGCTCGAGGACGGTCGCTACGGCCAGCTGACCTACTGCCGCATCTACCAGGGCAAGCTGCAGAAGGACACCTTCATCATCAACTCGCGGACCGGCAAGAAGCACAAGGTCGGCCGTCTCGTTCGCATGCACTCGAACGAGATGGAGGACATCACGTCCGCGGGCCCCGGCGACATCGTCGCGCTGTTCGGCATCGACTGCAACTCGGGCGACACCTTCACCGACGGCACCCTCGCCGTATCGATGACGTCGATCCACGTGCCGGAGCCGGTCGTGTCCGTCGCCATCAAGGCCAAGGACAACGCCAACGAGATCAAGATGTCGAAGGCTCTGCGCCGCTTCACCAAGGAAGACCCGACCTTCCAGGTCGGCGTCGACCCCGAGTCGAACGAGACCATCGTGCGCGGCATGGGCGAGCTGCACCTCGACGTCTACATCGAGCGCATGAAGCGCGAGTACGGCGCCGAGGTCGAGACGTCACCGCCCCAGGTCGCCTATCGCGAGGCCCTCGGCCAGCGCGCCGACTTCAACTACACGCACAAGAAGCAGACCGGTGGTTCCGGCCAGTACGGTAAGGCCGTCGGCTACATCGAGCCGCACCCCGAGGGCGAGGACTTCGAGTTCGTCGACGAGACCAAGGGCGGCGTCATTCCGAAGCAGTTCATGGGCTCGGTCGAGGCCGGCTTTCGCGACTCGCTGGAGAAGGGCCGCTTGCTCGGTTTCCCGGTCGTCAACGTCAAGGTGGTCGTCAACGACGGTTCGTCCCACGCGGTCGACTCGAGCGAGATGGCGTTCCGCGAGACGGCCCGCGGCGCGTGGCGCAGCGTGTACGAGAAGGCGAAGCCGAAGATCCTCGAGCCGGTCATGAAGGTGTCGGTCGAGGGACCGACCGAGTTCTCGGGCGAGGTCATGAAGACGCTCATGCAGCGGCGCGGCATGATTTCCGGCTCGCAGGAGGACGGCGTCATGATGCGCACCGAGGCCGAAGTACCCCTGGCGGAAATGTTCGGTTACGCCACGGCGCTGCGCTCCTCGACCCAGGGCAAGGCCGAGTTCACCATGGAGTTCTCGCGCTACCTCGAGGTTCCCACCAACGTCGCCCAGGACCTCATGGAGAAGAAGGCCGAGCAGGACAAGGCCGCGGCAGGCAAGAAGTAGGCCGCGTCGAAATTCGCAGAATTGCGGGAGGCCTCGGGGGCGCGCGATCGCGCAGCATCCGGGGCCTCCGGCTTTTTCGGCCGTCAGGGGCCCCGGCGGTCGCCGGTGGGGCGTACGCTACCGGGGCATACTTAACGGGGGAGGTCGGTCGTGTACGCAAAAGAAGTGAATGCACAGAGCCCGCTGCGGATCCTGGAGCGATCCATCCACGGCGGTCTTGGAAAGGGCAACCTCGGGGTCGTCATGGCCCGCGCTGGCGTCGGCAAGACGGCGGCGATCGTGCAAATCGGTCTCGACGACCTCATGCGCGACCGGCCGGTGCTGCACGTCACCCTGGATCAGACGGTCGACCACGTCCAGAGCTGGTACGACGCGCTGTTCGACGACATGGCCGGGGCTACCAGCCTGGAGGCCCGCGACGTCGTCGCCCATACCGTCGCGAGCAAGCGTCGAATCGCATCGTTTCGCGATCACGACCTGTGGCCCGAGCGCCTGCAGAAGACCGTCGAGATGTTTCGCGAGACGATGGACTTTCGCCCGGCCGCGGTGCTGGTCGATGGTTTCGACTGGACCGCCCACACGGTCGCGGAGACCGCGGCCATGCTCGGCGCGTTTAAGTCGTACGCCAAGCTCATCGACGCCGAGCTCTGGATGACTGCCCAGACCCATCGGGAGGTCACGGGCAGTCACCCCACCCGACTCACCGAGCCGGTCGCCGAGTACGAGTCGCTCATCGACGTGGCGCTGTTCCTCGAGCCTCACGACCATGTCGTGAGTCTGCGCCTGCTCAAGGACCACGACGAAGAGGTCGTTGAAGACACGCACCTGCTGCTCTATCCCGAGACACTTCGCCTGGCGACCGAGGATACCGACCGGCCGGCGGTGAGCTTGCCGAACAGCGTCTTCACGGTGCTTTCCGGCGGCGCGCCGGGGGCGGAAGAGGTCTTTGGTCAATGCGCCGAGAAATGGGGCGTGAGCGAGCTCAACTTCACCTTCGAGGGCCGGCAGACGCGTCGCACTCGCGGTTTGGTGCGGCTCACGCCGTCGGAGCTCGACGAAGGCGCCGTGCACAAGATGTACATCGAAAACCAGATGCACCGGGACTACCCGCAGGCGCCCAACTTTCAGAAGGTGCTGCAGTCGATCTGGCATCAGGTCCAGACCGCCGGTGAGGTGTTTGCGATTGGCCGCATCAACGACGACGACACGGTGAAGGGCGGCACCGGTTGGGCCGCCGAACTCGCTAAGCACTGGCACAAGCCCGTGCACGTGTTCGACCAGGACCGGTCGCTGTGGTTCGCCTGGGATCACGACCAGTGGCGCAAGCTCGACGAGGCCCCGCTGATTCGCAGCAAGCGCTTCACCGGAACGGGGACGCGCGAACTCAACGACGCGGGCCGACGCGCCATCGAGTCGCTGTTCGAGCGATCGTTCGGCGAGATGCCGTAAGCCTCGGCCGGAGCTCAGACGCCGGTAAGAACCGGGATTCTCCGTTGACCGGTCGGTCGGCAGTGAGACGCCTTTCGCTTCCGCAGCGGGGAGTCGGACCATCGCCTTGGGGACCCGAGTCGTCGCGGCGCGGTTCGCAAACCGCAGACAATGCACAGCGGCGCGCTTGGCGCAGTCCATGCAAATCCACGTGGACATGGTCACGCTCGGTCAGCAGTTCACTCGGGGAGAGCAGGAAGACCGACGCTCGGCGGAGCGCCTGAGCGTCGCCCTCGACGTCATGATGACGGTCAAGGCTCGTGCGAGTACCTGGCACGAGACCGACGCCGCGGTGCTGGACCTTTCGCAAAGCGGGGTGCTGGTCCGCTGCGACCGCGTGCCGCCGCGAGACAGCCAGCTCGTGTTCCGAGTGGAGTGGCATGGCTACGGAACCTGTCTCGGCTACGGGGCGGTCGTTCGCGTGAGCCGCTACGGCGGATTTGCCGCGAGGTTCGACCGGGTCAACTGGGCGATGCAGGACTTTCTCGGCCTGTTCGCCGTGCTGGGCCAAACCCAACGCAGCCAGCTGCTCGACCAGCTGGCGAGTCCGCAGATCACCATCGAGTAGGGCGGCCGCGCGCCACGCTTCTTCGACAGAGTCCCATCCGACGCCGGCGAATCGGGGGTACCCCCGACGCCGGCGTTGTTGCGTGTTGCCCTCCCACGGCTCGCCTACATAGACCGACATTGTCCCCGGGGCCGCGATTCTCCCGGCTGGGGAACTCAGGTTCCAAGTGGCGCCTCGGCCGCCGGCGGCAACTGTGCGAATCCCGCGACCAACCTGCGCGACTGTAGCTGGATCCTCTCTTGCAGTTCCCTGGGGCATGCGTACACCGAGAGCAATCCTGGCCGTTGTCCTCGCCAGCGTGGGCTTCCTCGCGACGGCGCCCAACTCGGCGATCGCCGAGCAACGGCGCGTAGCTGTTCTGTCCGTTGAGGGGGCTCGCAACGCGAAGCTCGAGCGCGTGTTGCGCAAGATGGTCAAAGAAGAGCACGTGGTCGTTAGCAACCGCGTTTACCGCAAGGCCGCCAAGCGTTTGCGCGCCCGGCAGCTCAACGCCGAACACGTCGCCGAGGTCGCCGCGTACCTCGAGGTCGACGGCGTGCTCGAGGGGACGCTGCACCCGAAGAAGAACGGATACAAGCTGACGTTGCGGCTGCGTGCCGGCTCGAGCGGGCGGCCGGTCAAGACCTACGTCATTCCGGTCAAGGCCAACCGCTTCTCGGACCGCAACGCCGACAAGTTGCGCGACAAGCTGCGGTCCGAGATTGCCGGGCTCCAGGTGATCGGCGGACTGCTCGAGGCCGACGCCGGCGACGACTTCGAGGTCGCCGACGACGACGGCGCTTCGGAAGACGCGACCGACGAAGAGGACTACGACGAAGAAGAAGAAGACTACGACGAAGAGGACTACGACGAAGAAGACGCGCGTGCGAAGGGCCGCCGCGAGCGCCGCAAGCGCGTGAACCAGGATGAGGGCTTCGAAGCCGACAATCGCGACGACTCGGACGAGGAAGCTCCCGACGAGGAAGACCGCGATGTGGCCGCGGCCGACAGCGACGAGCGGGACTGGTCCGAGGGCGAGGCGCGCGGCGACCTGCGCGACGAAGCGGAGGATGTCGAGCGGGACCCGTACTCGCGGGTCGTGGGCCTCAGCGTTCAGGTCGGGCCGTCGTTCGTCGCCCGCAATCTCCAGTTCTCGGCCCGGGCGAGCCTCGCCGACCAGGTGTCGGAGTACAGCACCGTGGCGGCGCCGGGGCTGTTCGTCGCGGGCGAGGTGTTTCCCCTCGCGATGCTTTCGCAGGACGACATCGCCAAGAACAACGTCGGCATCGGCTTTCGCTACGAAGAGGCGCTGTCTTTCGACTCCGCGGTCGGCGACGCCGACGGCAACCAGATCAACCTGCCGAGCGCCCGCCGCGCGTACACGGTCGATTTTCGCTACCGCATGCTGCTCGGCGAGCGCGACTCGTCGCCCACGGTCACTCTCGGCGTGGGCTACAACAAGCGCGAATACGTCGTGGACACGACGCCCCTCGATGGCTCGGGCCTCGTTATCGACCTGCCGAACGCTTCGTACACGTACTTCGACCCGCGCGCTTCGATCAACTGGCCGGTGTCGCGCAAGCTCGCCTTTGGCATCTCGGGTGCTTTCCTGGTCGTGACCGACGCGGGCGACATGACGACGCCCGAGACCTACGGCTCGGCGACCATCACCGGGAGCGACGCCGACCTCAATCTGCGCTACCGCCTCACGGATCGAATCACCGTGAGCGTCGGCGCCATGGCCACCGCGATCGCGTTCGACTTCAACAACGACGGTGAGCTGTCGGCCAATCGCGATATGGACGTGAACACGGAAGACGTGGCCGGCGCGCTCGATTTGTACATGGGCGGCTACTTGACCGCCGGCTACACGTACTAGCCCCGCGTCGGGCCCCGAGCCTGCGACCTGCGTCATCCCTCAACTCGGGGGATGGCCCGGCCGGCGCCTCGGCCGTGCTGTTGCAAGCCTGAAGCTTGGTGTAGGGTTGAGCCCAGGCGATGGGCGAGGGCAACGGCAAGCCGCCCGGGTTGGCAACCGGGCCCGTTTCTCTGGACAACGGAGAATGGCCGTTCGCCGTGCCGAGCGCTATCGCTGCAGGCGTGGCTCACGAGGTCAACAACCCGCTGACCTACGTGCTGGCCAATCTCAACGTGATCGGCGGCGACCTCGCCGCGGATGATCGACCGGTGGCGGCCCGGCACCAGGCCTTGCTTGCCGAGGCGGTGGAGGGGCTGCTGCGCATTCGCGACGTGGTGCGCGATCTGGCGGTGTTTTCGCGCCTCGAGCCGTCGCCGAGCGTAAGCCTGCGGGCCGTACTCGAGGCGACGGCCCACATCGTGCGAGCGGAGATCGAAGCCCACGCGGAGTTCGAGCTTGCCATCAACGCGGCGCCGCGGGTTCGCGGATGCGCCGCGAGTTTGGCGCAGCTACTGCTGTGCGTCTTCCTTCACGGGGGCCGCCGGCTGGCGTTGAAAGCGGGGCCGACCGCGGGCCGGCGCTCGATGTCGGTGGTCGGTCGCTGCGGCGGCACCGGCCACGCGGAAGTCCAGGTGACCCTGCGAGGGTACGCTCCCACCGGAGACGAGGCCGAGTGGCTCGACATCGAGCTCCGTCACTCGCCGTGCTTTGCGCGGGCCGTGCGGGCCGCTGCGCCGCTGGGCGCGGTCGTGACGTGCGAACGCCTGGACGGCGACGGCGGACGTGGCTGCACGTTTCGCGTTCGCATGCCGGCGGCTGTGGTCCAGGACGACCGCGTCGGCGACCCCGTGGCGGTCGAGGCGCCCAGCCGACTTCGCGTGCTGGTTGCGGACGACGAGCCGATCATTCGCCAGACGTTCGCGACTCTGTCCCGCGGGCATGACTTTGTCGGCGTCAGTTCCGGGCGCGAGGCCATTGCCGCCCTGGGCCACCAGCCGTTCGACGCGGTGTTTTGCGACCTCGTCATGCAGGACCTCGGTGGCGTCGAGGTATACGACTACGTTCGTCGCCATCGCCCGCTGCTGCTCGCCCAGTTCGTCGTCATGACCGGCGGTAGCAATACTCGCGCGGCACGGCGCTTTCTCGATGCGGTCGAGATTCCCGTTCTGCAGAAGCCGTTTTCTCATCGCGACGTGCAGGGGCTGCTGGCGGGCTTTCGTCCGGCGCTCGTGTCGCCCTAGTGACCTGGAACAGGTATTCGTCGGCTAACTCTCCGGGCCCCTCCACGCGCTAGCGTCGTTGTTCGTCGGTCACTTGGACCCACCAAACTCCCTCCTCACGCCTCGCCATCACGCGGATGGGACGCGGACATTTCCCAACAACACCTGTTCCAGGTCACTAGCGTCGCGGCGCTACCCAACCGGGGTTGCGGGCCCCGGATTGACCACCAAAGTCGTCAATCGTTGCCCGACCCGTGGCGCTCTGTGCAGCGCAAATCGCTGGAATCCATTGGCCGTGTCGCTGGCACGAATCGTGGAATTTGCCTCGAGGGGCGCCGCTCGTCGTCGAGGCCGCCCCGACGCGGTGGTGCCGTCAGTAGAGCGGTCGCGACGTCGGGGGACCCAGACGCCGGGCGGCGCTGTCGTTTTGTGACCGGCCCGGTCGACGTCCGCGACGGCGTCGCACTGAAGGAGCGCGCGGCTACGACGCAGCCGGCGCCGGGGGAGTCGCCGCGTGGCGCGACCTGCGCAAGACCGCGATGGCCGCGCCGCCGAGGGCAAGGCCCGAGAGGCCGAAGGCCAGTATGGCCCGAGGCAACGGCGCGAGGCCCGCGGCAATCACCGGCACGCCCAGCAGCAAGGCAATGCTTACCGCCGCGCCGACGAGGGTGGTTTGCATGGTGCGCGTGTAGTTCCACGCGCCGGTCAGGGCCCGCATCTGCACCAGCTGAATCGCCGACTGGGCGAGCAGCGCGATGCCAAAGCTCACGACGGCGCCTTCGAGGCCGAAGGCCGGGCTCAGCACGAACAATAGCGCGAGCTCGAGGGCGAGGGCGGCGAGCGTGGCCCGCATGGTCGCCCGGCTGTCGCCGAGGCCGTTGACGACCTGGCCGGCCAGGGCCATGAACCCCGCGAGCACCCAGAAGCCGCAGGCCAGACCCACGGCGGTCGACGCGGTCGCGAACGCGTTGGTCGCCGAGTCGTCGAACAGCGGAAAGATCCAGGGGCCAAAGACGTACAGCGCGGCCGCGATGGGAATTTGCACGAACGAGACCAGCGCCGTCGCGTGGGAGAAGCTCTCCGCGATGCGCGAGCGCGCCCGGTCCAGGGCCGCACCGCCGCGAGACACGTCCGACACGATGGCGACGACGATGGTGCCGAACATGCGGTCGACCGATCCCACCGTGTTGGCGGCCAGCTTGACGATGCCGTAGACGCCGACCACGGCCTCGGACGCGAAGACGCCAAGCACCATGGCGTCGATCCGGTTCATCGCCGTGTACGCGAGGTCGGTGACCGCGACCGGTTTGGCGTAGCGCATGAGCGCCGCGGGCATGGGGCCCGCGGGCAGCCCGTGGCCGCGAAACGTTCGCGAGAAGGCGACCACGGCGCCCAGGCAGGCGAGGGCGTTCGAGGCGAAGTAGGCCGCGCCGATGCCCGCGCGCCCGGCGCCCGCGGCGTGCAGGCCGAGGGCAACGAGCAGCAGCGACATCGGGGTAACGAAGTCGCGAATGAGCAGCACGGGGCGAAGCGTTCGCTTGGCGACGCACGCCTGCAGCAGGAACTCGGCCACCGTCAGCGGCAACAGGCCGGCGCACATCCACAAAAGGGTCGTGGTCGCTCCGTCGCTCATGTCCCAGAGTCGCGCGAGCAGCGGCGCGGCCACCGCGAGCACCACGCTGGTCGCGGCGCCCGCCAGAACCACCCGGCGCAGAGCCGCGCGGACGCCGACCAGGGCGCCCTCGCGCTCGAGTGCGGCGGGAATCCACCAGATCATGGCCCGGTCGAGCCCGAACAGGGCCACGCGCATTGCCACCCAGGTGATGCTGGCGCCGAGGGTGTAGACGCCCCACGTTTCGAGGCCGTAGGCGCGAGTTACCAGGGCGGTGAGAACGGGCACCGCCAGGCGAGGACCGTAGGCGATGACGTTGAACAGCGCGTTGCGGGTCAGGTCGCGGGCGTCGCGCCGCACGCCTTCGTCGTCGCCGGGCTCGTCCGCTTTGGCCTGGTGGTCGCTCATCGAGGTCGCAGCTGCACGAACTCGTTTTCGTGGCGGCGCTCTCGCTGGACGACGCGGTCTTCGATGGCGCGCTCGAACGACGACGTGCAGCCGGGCGCCTTGTGTTCGTGGAGCTCGACCGCGAGTGCGCCCACGCGGTCGAGCCACTGCTCGCCGCTTTCGAACAGCACCGCCTCGGCGCCCTCGATGTCGAGCTTCAGAAAGTCGATGAAGTCGAGGCCGAAGCGCTCCATGAGGGTGGGCAGCGTGATTCCCTCGACGGTGCTGGTTGCCGGGCCGTCGGGGGAACGTTCACCGCGGTCGCCGGCTTCGCGGACCGAAAACGACCAGGTATCGACCGTCGCGTCCTCGAGCTCGAGGGGCTCGTCGCGATTCCACAGCGCGGCGTGCACGACGTGAACGTTGTCGAGAGCGGCGGTGTTGTGTTCGAGCAGCGCCATGTTGCTCTGGGCCGCCTCGACGGCGATGATGGTCGCCTCGGGAAACGCCCGGGCGAAGAACGCGGCGCTGTAGCCGACGTTGGCGCCGCCGTCCACGATGACCCGCGGCGCCTGGCGCAGCACCGGCCCCCAGGCGTACTGCCGCGAGATGAACACCTGCTCGAAGGCGCGCCGGTCGGTGGTCGCGCCGCGAAACGACAGCGGCTGCTGCAGGCCGGGTACCCGAATTTCTCGGACATCGCCGTCGGGCGCGCTCACCACGTCGGCCAGGGCGCGAAGTCCGTGCTTGAGGCCGAGCTCGCGCACGTACAGCGGCGCGCGGGCCATCGCCCAGAGCCGAAACGGGTACTCCATGGGGCGTTCATACACCGCGCTCCGGGTGCGTCCAAGCGAAAGAAATCAGGGGGATCCTGGCTAGTTGCGGCAAACGTCGACTGTCAGACCAGGCGCGTAGCGTCGGATGTCCGGCCGCCGGCTGTTCCCATGAGGCTCCTGCACACATCCGACTGGCATCTGGGCCACACGCTCCACGATCTGCCGCGCGATTACGAGCACCAGCGCTTTTTGAGCTGGCTGGTCGACACCCTCGAGGACCAGCGCATCGACGCCCTGCTCATCGCCGGCGACATCTTCGATGCCGCCAATCCCCCGGCGCGGGCGCAGTCGGCCTGGTTCGAGTTTCTCGCGGCGGCAAAACGGCGCTTGCCGGACCTCGACATCGTGGCCATCGGCGGCAACCACGACTCCCCCACCCGGCTCGACGCGCCCCACCCGGTGCTCGAGGCGTTTGGCGTCCACGTGGTCGGCGGTCTCGAGCGCCGCGGCGACCGGTGCGACGTGAATCGACTGCTCGCGCCGGTGCGCAACCGCGACGGCGACGTGGCGGCCTGGGTCGCGGCGGTCCCGTTTTTGCGGCCGTCGGATCTGCCGCCGCCTCAGCAGCCGGCGGACGACGCGCTGATCGAGGGCGTGCGGGCTACCTACGCCCGGGTGATCGACGAGGCGCGGGCGCGGCGCGCCCCCGGCCAGGCGTTGGTGGCCATGGGCCACTGCTACATGATCGGTACCACGCTGTCCAAGACGAGCGAGCGGCGCATCCTCGGCGGCAATCAGCACGCCCTGCCGGTGGACATTTTTCCGCGCGACATCGCGTACGCGGCACTCGGTCACCTGCACAAAGCACAAAAGGTTCGGCGGCCCACGGTGCGTTACTGCGGCGCGCCCATTCCGCTGTCGATTGGCGAAGCGCGCTACAAGCACCAGGTGGTCGTCGTCGAGCTCGACGGCGAACAGGCCGCCGACATCGCGCCGGTGCCGGTGCCGCGAGCGCTCGACGTTTTGCGCGTGCCCCGAAAGGGACCGGCGCCGCTGGCCGACGTGCTCGCCGAGCTCGACCGGCTGCCGCTGCACGACTTGATCACCCCGTTTTCCGAGCGGCCGTTTCTCGAAGTGCGGGTGTCGCTGCCGCGTCCCGAGCCGTCCATGCGCCGCGACATCGATGAGGTGCTCAAGGACAAGGCGCCCCGGTTGGTCAAGCTCACGGTCGAGTACACCGGCGACGAAAGTGCTCTGGCCGAATCGGTGCCGGGCAAAAAGCTTCGCGACCTCGACCCTGAAGAGGTGTTTTCCCGCCGCTATCGGCGCGACCACGAGGGCGACCCGCCGGCCGAGCTCGTCGGCGCGTTTCGCGACCTGCTCGACCAGGTGAGCGGAGAAGAGGTCGAGCGAGTGGGCGGCGACCGCGAGGGAGCCGCGTGAAGATTCTGGCGCTGCGGGGCCGCAACCTGGCGAGTCTGGCCGGGGACTTCGAAGTCGACTTTCAGAAGCCTCCGCTCGAGGGCGCCGGGGTGTTCGCAATTACCGGGCCCACCGGCGCGGGCAAGACGTCGCTGCTCGACGCTATGTGCCTGGCGCTCTTCGATCGAACGCCGCGGCTCTACTCGCGGTCGGCCGGGGTCAAGGTGGGGCGCGCCGACCAGGCTGAAGACGACCGGCTGGCTTCGAACGACGTCCGCACGTTGCTTCACCGCGGGGCGGGGGCAGGGTTTGCCGAGGTTGATTTCGCCGGGCGAGACGGCCGTCGCTATCGCGCTCGCTGGGCGGTGCGGCGCGCGCGAAATCGCGTCGACGGTCGGCTCCAGCCCCAGAGCATCGGCCTGGTCGATCTGGACACCGAGGAGACTCTCGGCGGCACCAAAAGCGAAACGCTGGCTACCATCGAGGACAAGCTCGGACTGAGCTTCGACCAGTTTACGCGGTCGGCTCTGCTGGCCCAGGGCGAGTTCTCGGCGTTCTTGCGCGCCAACGCCCGCGACCGCGCGGAGCTGCTCGAGCGCATGACGGGAACCCAGATCTACGGGGAGCTGTCGGTCGCGGCGTTCGAGCGGTCCAAGCGCGAGCAGCTCGAGGTCGCCGCCGTCGAGGCCAGGTTGGGCCAGCTCGACGCCATGGAGCCGGACGCGCGGGCGCACCTCGTGCGGCGGTTCGAGCGCGCCCGGGCGCGCGTGGACGGGCTGCGCCGCCTGGTCGAGCTGGCCGCTGAGCTGGCGCGGCTCGACGAGCGAGGCGAGCGTCTCGCCGGCGAGACTTCGACAGCCGAGCGCGCGGTGGCCGAAGGCGCGGACGCGGTCGCTCGCGACGGCACCGCCGTCGACGGTGCCCGGCAGGCGCTGGATGCTGCCGAGGCGGCGGCAGCGGCGGCGGCCCCCGAGCTCGAGCGCGCGAGTGCGCTCGACGTGTCCGTCGCTGACGCGGGCAGGGCCGCGTCGGATGCCCGGACCGATCTCGAGCGGGCCCAGCGCGGGGTCCGCGAATCCGAAACCCGCGTCGCCGGACTCGAGCGGCAGATGGCCGAAGCGGAAGCCGGCGCCGCGTCCGCCGCCGCGTGGCTTCGCGAGCGCCCCCACCTCGAGGCGCTGGCGGCGCAGTGGGAACGCTGGGCCGCCGAGCTAGGGCGGCTGCGTGACGCCGGGCAGCGCGCGCAGGTCGCCGAGGCACGCCGAGACGAGCTCGTGACTGCGCGAGATGCCGCGACCACCGCCGAGCGCGCCGCGGCGACCGCCCTTGCCGAGCGGCGCAGTGCGTTCGACGCCGCGCGGGACGCCATGGAGCAGGCCCAGCGCGCCGTCGCCGAGTGCCCGGCCGCGGCGGTCGCCGCCGAGCTAGAGGTGCTGGCCGACCGGCGCGATGCCCTCGCCGAGCTGGCGAGCGCCGCGGCGAGCGCGGCGGAGCTCGACGCGGGCATCGACCGGCGGCGGAGCGAAGGCGCCGCCGCGCAGCAAGAGGCGGCGGCGGCGGCCGGTGACGCCGAGCGCGCGCGGGCCGAAAGCGCGGCGTTGACCGCGCGACTGGCCGAAGCGGAGCGGGCGCTGGCGGCGACCGAGGCAGCGCTTGGCCTCGAGGACCGCCGCGCGGAGCTCGTCGACGGCGAGCCGTGCCCGCTATGCGGCTCGCCCGACCATCCCTGGGCCGCCGAGGCGCCGGCTTTGTCCGCGCTGGTCGGCGAGCAACGCGAGCGAGTGCGGGAGCTTCGCGACCAGCTGCGGGACGTCGAGCGCGCGGTGGCGCGCTGTCGCGCGCAGGTTGAGGAGCGCCAGCGGCGGGCGCGCCAGGCGTCGGCGGATGCGGCCGAGCTCGAAACCCGACGGCGCGAAATCGACCGATGGTGGAGCGACGCCCGGCCCCGCCTGGACGAGGTCGACGGCGCGGAGATTCCCCCGGCACCGGGCGCCGACGCGACGGCCGCCGTGGCGGCTCGCATTGCCGCGGTGGAAAGCGAGCGGGCGGCGGCCGGCGAGCGACAGCGAGAGGCTCAGCGCCGGGCGGCCGCCGCGGCCGCCGCGCGCGAGCGCGCCGACGCGAGCAATGCGGCGGTGACCGCGGCGCGCGACCATCTGCAGCGCGCCGAACGGACGAGCGCCGCGGCGGCGCAGGCGCTGCGCGACTGCGATCGCGAGCTCGAGGGCGCGCGCGAGGCGGCCAACGCGGCCGAAGGTGCGCTGGCTCCCGTCGGAGAAAGCCTGGCGATCGAGCTGGGGGCGTGGGCGCGGCGAGCGCGCGGTGACGACGGCGTCATCGCGATGCTGACCGCGACGGTGGATGCGTGGGGCCGCCATCGCGAGACGGTGGCGACCGGCGAAACGCTGGCGGGCCAGGCGCGCGCTGCCCTTGAACAGCAAAGCGCCGTGGCTCGAGAACGTCGCGCGGCGGTCAAGCGCGCGACCGACGTGGTCAACGGGCGCGCGGCGCGCCGCGATGAGCTGGTTCGCGAGCGGGCGGCGGTGCTCGGCGGTGAGCCAACCGTCGCCGTCAAGGCGCGGCTCGAGCGCGCGGTTGCCGAGGCGCGGGCGGCGGTCGAGGCGGCTCAAGGCGCTGCGGAGAGCTCGCGGGCGCGGCAGATTCACGCGGCCGCGGTGCTCGAGCGGCTTCGCACCGCGGTGGTCGAGGTCGATACCGAACGAGCCGTTGCCAACGCCGCGTTCGCGGAGTGCGCGACGGCCGTGGAAGCCGAGTCGGAGACCCAGACCGAGACCGAGACCGAGTCCGAGACCGAGACCGACGCCGAAACCGAGACCGAGACCGAGACCGAGACCGAGACCGACGCCGAAACCGAACCCGAGACCGAGACCGAGACCGAGACCGACGCCGAGTCCGAGACCGAGACGGAACCCGAGACCGAGACGGAAACCGAGACCGACGCCGAAACTGCGGGCTGGGCGGAGCGGGCGGAGGCGATTCGGAAGCGTCTCGACGCGGCGGACGAGCGGCGGCGGGAGCTCGAGCTTCGGCGGCGCATGGACGACGAGGTGCGGGCCGAGGTAACGCGGCTCACCGAGACGCGGAACCAGCGGCGCCGGGCCGCGGACCTCTGGTCGACTATGTCCGAGCTCATCGGTTCGAGTGACGGCAAGAAGTTTCGCGTGTTCGCTCAGAGCCTGACCCTCGACACTCTGCTCGGTCACGCCAACCGACATCTCGAGGACCTGGCGCCCCGGTACCGGCTGCAGCGCGTGCCCGGCTACGACCTCGATCTGCAGGTCGTCGACCAGGACATGGGCGACGAGATCCGCAGCGTGACGTCGCTGTCCGGGGGCGAGTCGTTCCTCGTCTCGCTGGCCCTGGCGCTGGGGCTGTCGTCGCTGTCGGCTCGCGATACCCGGGTTGAGTCGCTGCTCATCGACGAGGGCTTTGGCACCCTGGACCCGGCCACTCTCGAGGTCGCGCTGTCGTCTCTCGACGCCCTTCAGGCGACCGGCCGAACGGTGGGTCTCATTTCCCACGTGCCCGGTCTCGCTGAACGGATCGGCGTACAAATTCAAGTAATTCAACGGGGTGGCGGCCGAAGTAAGGTTGCAATCGTGGCAAATTAGATTCACCTTTAGGCTTATCTCCCGGCCCGGGAAGCCGTATTCTCTTTGGGTCGGCAGCGACGTACGGAGGTAAGCGACCGTGGAGCGAACGCTATTTGGTGAAGAGCACGACCTGTTTCGGCAGGCGTTTAAGCAGTTTGTCGAGCGCGAGGTGGTTCCCAACCAGCCGACCTGGCGCAAAGAAGGCATCGTGTCGCGCGAGGCCTGGCGAAAGGCCGGCGAGGGCGGTTTCTTGTGCCCCTGGCTCGAGGAAGAGCACGGCGGCCCCGGCGGGGATTTTCTCCACTCGGTCATCGTCATGGAGGAGCTGGCCAAGGCCTACGAGTCGGGCTTTGCCGTGTCGCTGCACTCGGACATCGTCGTCCCCTACATCCATGAGTTCGGGACGGCCGCGCAAAAGGCCAGGTACCTTCCGAAGTGCGCGAGCGGCGAAATCATCACCGCCATCGCCATGACCGAGCCCGGCACCGGGTCGGATCTGGCGAACATCAAAACCACGGCCCGCCGCGACGGCGACCACTACGTCATCAACGGCGCCAAGACCTTCATCTCGAACGGCATCTTGTGCGACCTGTGCATTGTCGCTGCCAGGACCAGCGACGACCCCAACAACAAGCACGGCGCCATTTCGCTGTTCCTGGTCGAGGCGGACACGCCCGGGTTCAACAAGGGCAAGAAGCTCGAAAAGATGGGCATGGCGTCTCAGGACACGGCGGAGCTCTTCTTCGAGGACTGTCGGGTGCCCGCCGACGCCATGCTCGGCCAGGAGGGTGGCGGCTTCCTCATGCTGATGCAGAAGCTTCAGCAGGAGCGGCTCGTGGTCGGCATTGGTTCGCAGGCGTCGTCGGAGCAGGTGCTCAAAGACACGATCGCGTACTGCAAGGAACGCGAGGCGTTCGGCCGCCCCATTAGCAAGTTTCAGAACACGCAGTTCAAGCTCGTCGAGTGCGCCACCAAAGTCGAGGTCGGCCGTCACTGGCTCGACGCGGTCATCAAGCAACACTGCGCCGGCAAGTACCTCGTGAAAGAGTGCTCGATGTCGAAGCTGTGGCAGACCGAGATGGGACAGGAGGTCGTCGACACCTGCCTGCAGATGTTCGGCGGCTACGGCTACATGCTCGAATACCCGGTCACTCGCGCGTACATGGATGCGCGGGTGCAGCGCATTTACGCGGGCACCAACGAGATCATGAAGGTCATCATCGCCAAGCAAATGGGCCTGTAGCGAGCGGGCCAACGAGCGTCCGAAGTCGGCCCCTGTCTCGAGGGCGGCTTCGGCGCCGGCCTCGCTTGCGGCCGGCTTCGGCGGCGGCCTCGCTCGCGGCCGGCCTCGGGGCTCGGTATTCTCGCGGGGTGCTCACGCCCTTCGAGCTGATGGTCATCTTTCGCATTCAGGTGACCGATCGCGACCTGCGCAGACGCTACCTGGCGGTCGAGGCGGCCATGGAAGACCTGGCACCGAGCCTCGGCGTGAGCGTCGACACGGCGCGGCTCGCCGGCCTCGGCGTCGGCATGGATGCGCAGCTGGCCCAGGGCAACGGCGCGCGCCGCGGCGAGATGGCGGTCGAGCTGCTCGGTACCGATCGGGCGCCGCGGCCGGTCCTCGACGCGGTGGGCTCCTGTCGCCGAGACCCCGCGGAAACGCTGTCGCCCCTCGCGGCCGGTCTGTACGTGGCCGAGGCCCTGGTGCTGGAAGCGTGGAGCCTCCTGGCGCCGCCGGCGGATCCCGACGACGAGCCCTACACCCTCGACACCCTCGAGGGGCTCGATCTCGTGGCCCGACTGCGCCGTCGCGCCCGGGTTCGCGGCGAACCCGAGGCCGAACGAGTGTTTGAGTGCGCCGACCGTCTCGACCAGGACCCGGCCGACCTCGCCGAGCAAACGCTTGGTTCTATGCGGCGCGTCCGCGAAGACCTCGGCCACTGACACCAGATTCGCCCTGGTTTGCGCGCCCGCCCCGCCGCGGCGCGCCCGGCCGGGAAACAAGGTCGCGCGCGCGATTCGCGCCTTTCGTCGCCGCGACTACTTCTGGGGACGGTCTTGCCAAGTTGCCGCCGGGGACTCTCTTCGCGAGTCCGCGCCTTTCGCTGCCGTGGCTACTTTCGGGAGGGGGCGGGGAATCTGAGCGGTGAAAAGAATCTTGACACCGTTAGGATTAGCGCTATCTAACCAGTGTTAAGTTTGCCCGGAGAACTCACATGGCATTGAAAACACTGGTCATCGGCCTCGGAATTGGCCTCGCGGCGGGGCTTGGCACTATGGCGATCGCCGGCGGCAAGGCGCCTTCTTCGGCGCCCGCGCCGTCACCGGCCGCCGAGCGCGGCCCTCGAATCGTCGAAGTCGCCGAGGCGGCGGCGCCCGCGGCTGTGGGCGAGCTTCGGTTTTCCGGCGTCGTCCGTGCCCAGCGCCGGGCGGACGTAGCGTTCACGGTGCCCGGACGCATTGGCGCTCGCCCCGTCGACATCGGTGCCCGGGTTCGCAAGGGACAGGTCGTCGCGCGCCTCGATGCGGGGCAGTATCGCAACGGCGCTCGCCGCGCCCGGGCCAGCCGCGAAAGCGCTCGGGCTCGCCTCGACAAGGCCCGCCGCGACCTGTCCCGGGTCGAAGCGCTGTTGGCCGAGCGCGCGGCCGGCCTCGAGGAAGTCGAGGCAATCCGCACCCAGGTCGAAGCGGCGGAGGCCAGCTTTGCCGCGACCGAGGCCCAGGTTGCCGAGGCCGCGCGCCAGCAGACGGAAGCCGTTCTCGTTGCGCCGTTCGCGGGGGTCGTCACCCGGGTCCTCGCCGAGCCCGGCGAGTACGCCAGCCCCGGTCGACCGGTGCTGAGCATCAGCGCGACGTCGTCCCTCGAGGTCGAGGTCGACGTGCCCGAGTCCCTGCGGCCGCGCGTGGCCAAGGCCGGGCGCGTCGTCGTCGAGCTTCCCCTGCTCGACCGTGCGGGCATCGAGGCGACCGTGCACTCCATTGGCGAAGCGGCCGGCGCCGGGCGCCTGTTTCCCGTGGTCGTGTCGCTACCCGAGGGGCTCGACGGCATCTCGCCGGGCGTTACCGCGGACGTCGTCATCGCCGGAACCCGCGCATCGGCCGGGGTCGCCGTGCCCCTCGAAGCGCTCGTCAACCCGACCGGCGGAACCTCGTACGTCTACAAGCTGTCGGCGCGGCGCGCAGAGCGCGTAGACGTATCCGTGGTCCGCCTCTCGGGCCGACTGGTCGCCGTCGAGGGCGCGCTCGCTCCGGGCGACACGGTGATTACCCGAGGCCAGGAAAACCTGGTCGACGGCGAGATCGTGGGGGTGCGCCGATGAGCGCCGCACCGAGCAACCGGCATTGGTTCGACGCCATCCTGCAGCGCAAGCGCGTGGTGCTGGCCAGCGCCTTCGCCCTGTGCCTGGCGGGCGCGGTGTCGTTCGCAACCATGCCCCGCCAGGAAGACCCGACGCTCCCCGATCGGGCGGGCATTCTCATCGTCGAGTTTCCCGGCGCGGACGCCCAGACCATTGAACGCCTGGTCGCCGTTCCCCTCGAGGACGAGCTCGCTCAGGTATCCGAGCTCAACACGATGTACACGACCGCGCGACGCGACGTCGTCATCGTTCGCCTCGAACTCGGCGACAACGTCATCGGCCGCGCGATCGACGACGCCTGGGACGACATCGAGGAAGCCATCGAGCGGGCCGAGCGCGAGTTCCCCGAGGGCGTCCGCGAGCCCGACTTGCGCAAGGCGCTCATCGGCGACCAGGAGGCCATCGTGTTTGCGGTGGTCGGTACCGAGGACCGCGTCGCCCTGCGCGCCGCCGCCGAGGCCGTCGAGGACGCGCTGCTCGGTGTCGACGGCGTTGCCGAAGTGCGCATGCCGGCCGATCCGGATCGCCAGGTCATCATCGAGTACGACGACGTGCAGGCCCGCCGACTCGGCGTGAGTCCGGGCGGCCTTGCTCAGCAGCTGGCCGGCCGCAACCGGGTCATTCCGGCCGGCGCCGTGCGCGTGGGCCAGCGGACCGTGGCCTTCGACGCCGGTTCCGACTTTCGCTCCCTCGACGAGCTGCGCAACACGCCGGTCGCGCTGAGCAACGGCACCACGGTGCCCCTGCGCGAGGTCGCCCGGGTGCGCCTGGCCGCCGAAGAGCCGGCGACCGAGCTCATGCGGGTCGATGGCAGGACCGCGGTCGGTATCGGTGTCGTCGCCGACAAGGGGATCGACGTTGTGGGGCTCGGCGAGCGCGTTCGCGCGACCATGGCGGGGCTAGAGGCGTCTCTCGCACCGCTGGCTGCGGTGGAGCTGTCCTACCAGCCGGATTACGTGTCCAGTCGTCTGGTCGACTTGTCCGGCTCACTGATGCAGGCCATCGGTATCGTCGCGCTGGTCCTGGTCGTTGCCATGGGGCTGCGTCTGGGCCTGCTGGTCACCATCATCGTGCCGCTGGTCGCCATGGCATCGATTGCGATCTACGCCATGGGCGGTGGTGTGCTGCATCAGCTGTCCATCGCCGCCCTGGTGCTGTCGCTCGGTTTGCTGGTCGACAACGCCATCGTGGTCGCGGAGAGCGCCCAGCACTACATCGACGGAGGACTCGAACCAGCCGCCGCAGCCCGGCGCTCGGCGGGTGAGCTGTGGTTTCCCCTGGCCATTGCCACCGGCACCACCATCGCCGCGTTCGTCCCCATGTACGCGTCGGTGGGGCCCACTGGCGACTTCACCCGCGCCATTCCGATCGTCGCCATGCTGACGCTGTCGGTGAGCTACCTGTTCGCGGTCTTTGTAACGCCGGTGTTGTCCTCGATGTTTTTGCGCCGTCGCGCCCGCGCCGAGGGCGCGGCCCGGTTCGGCAAGGCGCTCGCGGCGATCGGCGTGCGTCGGCCCGGTCTGGTTCTGATCGCCGCGCTGGTTGCTGTCGTGGCGGCTGGCGCCGGCATGGGCCAGGTGAGCAAATCCTTCTTTCCGCGCGCCGACCGCAACCAGCTCGTGGTGGAAGTGGTGATGCCCGAGGGAAGTCACCTGTTCGATACCGACCTGGCGGCGCAGAAGGTCGAGTACATGCTGCGCAACGACGACCGGGTGGCGCAGGTCGCGACCTTCGTCGGCCGCTCGGCACCGAGCTTTTTCTACAACCTGCCGAGTCGGCCTTCGAGTCCCAACTTCGCTCACATCGTTTTGCGCCTGCGCGACATTGACGACATCGAGCCACTGGCCGAGGCCGTGCGCGCCTACGGCGCCGAACACGTTCCCGAAGCCGATGTCATCCCGCGTCCGCTGTCCCAGGGACCGCCCCTGCGCGCGCCCATCGAGGTTCGCCTGCTCGGTCGCGACCTCGACCAACTCGACGCGGCCGGTCGCCAGGTCATGGCGGCGCTGGCCCGAACCGATGGAGCTCGCAACATTCGTCTCAACAGTGGCGTGGGCCAAACCACGGTCGAGCTGGTCGTCGATGACGCGGAGGCCGCGCGCCGCGGCCTGTCGCGTGCCGATGTCGCGTCGGCCCTACTCCGGCAGACCCGCGGCGTTCCCGTCGGTCAGCTGCGATCGGAAGCCGACCCCATCGATATCGTGCTTCGCGCCCCCGAGGGCGAAAACTCCAGCGCCAGCAGCCTCGAGGAGGTCACCCTGTTTCCCCGCGGCGGCGCGCCGGTGTCGTTGCTGCAGGTGGCGACTCCGTCGGTCGACGTTCGCCCGGCGGTGATCGAGCGCTGGGGCCGCCAGCGCGTGGTGACCGTGTCGGCACAACTTGCGCGCGGTGTTGCTTTCACCGACGTGATCGCACAGTACGAAACCGTGGCGCCGGCCCTGTCCTCGTCCATCGCCGTCGAGTACGGCGGGTCCGTCGAGGGCGCTGGCAAGGCCAACGAGGCCATCGGCAAGGCTGCGCCCTACGGCGCGTTTCTGCTGATCATGCTCGTACTGCTCGAGTTCAACTCCTTCCGCCGGTTGCTCATCATCCTGTCGACGGCGCCGCTCGCGGCCATCGGCATCGTGCCGGGTCTCCTACTCGGCGACCAACCCTTTGGTTTTATGTCGCTGCTGGGGGTGTTCGCGCTGATCGGAATCGTCGTCAACAACGCCATCGTATTGCTGGCCGTGGTCGATTCGCGTCGCGCCGACGGTTTGCCGATGGCCGAAGCGCTGGCAGAGGCGGTGCAAACTCGCACCCGGCCGATCTTGCTCACCACGGCGACGACGGTTGCCGGGTTAATCCCCCTCACGATGTCGGCATCGAACCTGTGGCCCCCGATGGCCTGGGCGATGATCACGGGTCTGGTGAGCTCGACGGCGATGACGTTGCTGGTGGTGCCCGCACTTTATGCGCTTTTGTTCCGGCGCGAAGACCGGCGGCTCGGACGGTTGGGCAGCGCCGACTGATCTAACATGCCCGCCGATGACGGGCGGATCCGAGTTCGACAACGCGGCTACCTACTTTCTCGACCGGCACCTCGAGCGCGAGCGCGGCGAACGCGTCGCCGTTCGCGACGCCGGCGGGGCCGTGAACTACGGGGAACTCACGCAGCTGTCCCACCGCATCGCCCACGTGCTGGGCGATGCGGGCATCGAGGCCGGCCAGCGGGTGGTGCTGCTGTTGCCGAGCTCGCACTTGTTCGTTGCCGCCTTCTTCGCGGTGATGCGGCGCGGGGCGCTGCCGGTCCCTCTTCGCACCGGTACGGCGATCGAGCCGCTGGCGCGCGCCATCGAAGACTGCCAGGCGGCCGGTGCGATCGTCGCCGACGAACTCTACGCGGCCGCCGCGCCGGCCCTCGAAGGGCATCGGTCGCTGCGCGCTGTGTTCGTGCCGGGCGACTCCCCCGACAGCCGGGCGTTTTCGCTCGAGACCGCGCTGGCCAACGCCGGCGACGGTGAATACGAGGCCTGGCCCATGGTCTCCGACGACCTGGGATTTCTGCTGTACACGCCCGGTCCCGGCGGTGCGCTGCGGGCCGTGGCCCACCGCGAATCCTCGCTTCGCGGCGCCGCGGAGGCGTTCGCCGGCAGCCTGCTGTCGCTCGAACGCGACGACGTCGTCCTGTCCACCGCGCCCGCGGCCTCGGCCTACGGCCTCGGGTGCGCGATCGCGGCGCCCCTGCGCGCGGGCGCCGCGACCGTGTGGCCAGGAGATGACGCGGGGGGCGAGGCGCTGGTCGAGGCGTTCGCGGCCTATCGCCCGACCGTGTTTCTCGGCACGCCGTCCGCGTACGCGAACCTGGCAAGCAGCGCCGCCAAGCTCGACGCTTCGCGGACCCGCGCCTGGGTGTGCGCCGGCGGCCCGCCATCGACCGACGCCATCGCCCGCTGGCGCGAGCGATACGACACCCCCATCGTTCGCCTGGTCGGCGCTCCTGAGCTACTGGCAGGCTTTTGGATTGCGCCATCCGACCAGGAATTCGGCCGCCCGCCAGCCGGCTATCAGCTTCGCGTCGGCGACGACGCCGGAGCCCCGGTGCCAACCGGCGAGGAAGGCCAGCTGTACGCAAGCGGCCCGACCGCGGCGTCTCTGTACTGGCGCCAACACCAGGCCAGCCAGCAAACCTTCCTCGGCCCCTGGACCCGCACCCCCTGCCGCGCCCGTCAAACCGACTCCGGCGCTGTCGAGCTCCTCTCCGACCCCACCGCCCCCCACTACACCGGCAGCTAGCTGCGAAATCGCGCCCAACGCTAAGCGCGCGCGACACTGCCGCGATTTCCCCCGCGCCGCCGACTCGACCTGGCCAACGCCGTCGCGCCGCCTTGTGACTAGCCGCCTGCGAAAAGCGTCTGCGCCCACCACCCACCTTCGCGGCCGCAACAACCCTCACAACCATCTGCCGTCGACACCCGCCGCTCCGGAGGACGTTGGCGCTCACCACCCACGTTCACGGCCGCGCCAACCCTCACAACCATCTGCCGTCGACACCCGCCGCTCCGGAGGACGTTGGCGCTCACCACCGACGTTCGCGGCCGCACCAACCTTCACAACAATCTGCCGGCCACGGGCCGGCACCTCCAGTACCAACCCCAATCCCCCCGCTGCCGCGCGCAGCCCCCAGCGAAGTCAGAGGGGCGGAGACGATGGGGGCTGTCCGCGCGCAGTTCGGACCGCACGCGCTGCGGTACATGCTCGGCACGACGCCCAGCGCACTACGCCCGACCGTCGGCGGACCGTATGCCTGAGCACGGACAGCCCCCATCGCGCAGCCCCGATCAAGCCGCTCGTGTTTCCACGCAGTGCCGCAAGCAAAGCTATCGAACGATCAGCAACACGTACGCCGTCGCCAACACAAGATGCGCAATCGCGAACGGCAGCGCCTTCACCACGAACTGCCCGAAAGACAGCCGCAGTCCGTGCTTGTGGATCACGGCAACCGCGACCACCGTCGACGCCGAGCCGATCGGCGTGAAGTTGCCGCCCAGGTTGGTCCCGAAGATCGTCGCCCACCACAAAAAGTCCGGAGCGTCGGGCTGCGCGACCAGAATCTTTCCCATGACCGCAGCCAGCGGTACGTTGTCCGTGACCGAGCTGGCCAACGACGAGCTCCACAAAAGCGCCGACCCACCCGGTACGTCCCCCCAGGCGATCATGCTGGCGATGCCTTTGCCGATGAGGTCGAGAACCAGGGCGTGTTCCATGACGTTGATGACCACGAACAGGAACGTGAAAAACGCCAGCAGGTCCCAGTCGACCCCGGCGTAACTCTTGTCGACTTCGTGCTTGTAGCGAATGAGCGCAATGATGGCGAAGCTCACCGCGACAAAGCCCATGCCGAGCTGCTCGACGTAGGGCAAAAACGAGGTCGTGGCGATGGTCAAAATGAAGCCCGCCAGAAGAAACCACGAAAGCGCAAAGAACCGTCGGCTTTCGATGCCGTCGGTTTCGTCAAAGGACGCGACCAGCTCGCGCGCGGCGGCGCGCTCTTCTTCGCTGGCAAGCGAGGGGATTTTGAAGATGCGGACCGCCATGGCCACCGTCACGACCGTGGCCACGACCACGTACGGGGACGCGACGACAAAGAACTTGATGAAGCTGATGCCGCCGAGGTTGCCGAGAATGATGTTTGGCACCGACGAGATCAGAGTGAGCAGGCCGCCGATATTGGTGAGCAGGCCCTCGGCGAGCAGGAAACCGAGCATCAGGTCCTTGCGCTCGAGCTTGCTCAGCGACACCGCGGTCAGCGAGCCGACGATGATCATGGCGGCGACGTTGTTGAGCACTGCCGAGAACAGAACCGTGAGCAGCGAGTAGTAGATCAGCAGTCGCCGCGGATCGCCGCCGGACATCTTTGTGAGCCGAATGGCGGTCCAGGAGAAGATGCCCGATCGGCTCACCACGTCGATGAAAAGGCCGGCGCCGAAGATGATGGCGATCACTTCCCAGTCGATGGCCGGGATGTAGATCGGCATGTGCACCTCGTGGCCGCCGGGCAGCGCCAGGGTCACGCCGGACTCGTGCTCGCCGCCGAAGGGCAGCACGTGAAACACCGTGCCGAGGACCAGGCTGATCATGGCGAAGAAGCCGGTGATCATCGATTTTTTGGCGTGTAGCTTTTCCTCGAGTGCAAGCGACGCGATCATCGCGACCAGAATCGCGATGAAGATGCCGGTAACGGTCCCGCTTACCTCGTGCATGGTCCCCTCACAACAAGAACAGCGGCAGGTCGCGGATTTCGACGGCGAGGGCGTAGGAGCGGCCATGCATGGCCAGCTGCCGTTCGTCCTTGGCGTTCATCACCAGCAGGTCGACATCGTGTTCGGCAATCAGTCCACGATAGTCCGACAGTGCGTGTCCCATGGTCACGATGGGCGTCGCGCGTTCGTGAATGCTCTGGTGCTCGAGGGCTTCGGCGATCGACGCAATGTAGTCGGTGGGCAGCTGGAGAAGCTTGCGTCGAATGGCATCGACCGCCGGTTCGGTTTCGATGTTGGCGATCTTGCCGATGGCGTCGGCGTAGCGCGCGAACACTTCGTCGTCTTCGACATGGGCCAGGAACAGCTCGCCGTTGTCGGCGCAGAAGTAGACCCCCCAGTTGACCAGCCGATCGTCGCCGGTGAGGTGATCGGTGATGACCATGACTTCTTGCAGGGGCCGAAGCAGGTCGTCGAAGTCCGACCGATCCGGGGGCGGGAGAACCAGTACCGGAGTCGAAATGGCCTGGGTGAGGGTGTCGAGGTACGCGCCGAGGGTGAACGTGAGGTCCTTGCGCAGGCGCTGATTGCGATACGAGACAATCAGGTCCGGCCGCTCGCGCTCGACGATTTCGAGCATGGACGGCACGTCGTCGAAGTCGTCGAGGCCAATCGTCGCGTAGCGAATGTCGCCCACGGTTGGCGCGAGGAACGCCTGGACCCGGTCGGTCAAGGAACTCGCCTCGTAGGCGCTCATATCGGTGACGACGAGTGCGCTCGATAGCGACGGCGCCCGAAACGAAAAACGCTCCTTGACGGAGCTGCGAAAGACTGACTCGAAGCCGTCGAGCTTCATGGCCCGGCGAGTGTATGCGCGAGCGCGGGCCCCGGGCGAGTTTGCCGGCAGTCAAAAAGCAGATTCGTGCGCTCGTCGCACGGCTGGGAGATAGGCGGTCAGCGCCACGCCGTGGAAACGACGGGCGTCGACCGGGCGATGCCAACGGGCGAGAGCAGCGCTGTTCGCCGGTCCGAGACGTTCACAGTCACGACCCACGGTGGCGCCACATCGCCCGTTGGCATCCCTCGACTCGATAGGCGCTACGGCTGGGCCAGGGGCCTGTTCGTCTCGAAGTGCTCGCGGAATGGATCCTCGGGATCGCGCAGCCGCTCGCATTTGACGATCGTGTCCTCGACGATGGTATCGAGGAACTCCAATTGCGCGGCAATGGGGTACGAGAAGTTGCGGGCATCGAATTCGAACTCGTCCGCGGTCCAGCTGATTCGTCGGTCGGTGGCCGAGCGCCCGTACTCGACAAGCTCCTCGACGGCGTTCTCGAGCTTGGTGCGGAGAATCGTGGCCCTCGTATCGAGCGATGAGTTCTCGATGACTTCCTGGCAGGAGAATCCTTCAACGGTGTAGGCCTGCAGCAAGGCCGCTTCGGCGCGCATGGTGACCTCGTGCACCACGGCCAGCTTCGCCATGTCCATCGCAAAGTGGACCCGCCTCACGTCGTCCTCGATGGGATCGCTCGAAAGGGTGGGAAACGCTCCGTTGAAACCCGATGCAAAGCCATCGGCGTTGGCCTTGATCCCCGTGCGCAGGTCGTTGACCAGAAAGTCCAGCTCGGGGAGGCTGATCTCGGTATTCGAGAGGATGTTCACCTTCTCCCTCGATTGGTCCACGTAGAACTGTCGGGTGGTTTCGCGCAGGTGTTGCCAGAAGCTGCGGGTGCTCTCGCGGGCCAAACCATTGGCGATGAGTTCGTTCGTTCGCACCTCGATGTCGTTCTGCAGCTTGGTGAGCGTGGCGTTGATTTCGTTGACGAGTTCGTCCAGAGGATCGACCTGCGGCACCAGGCCGAGTCCGTGGTCGAGGGCCGCGTGCATTCCGACCGCAAACAGAGCCCCCCAGAGCGGGCTACTGGCTTCGGCGATACCGGCCCAGGCGGTGACGTCGATGACAGCCGAACCGAACAGTTCGGCGCCGAACATCCCCCGAGTCGCAATGGAATCCGCCATTGCCGAGGGGGAGACGAGCGGGTCCACCGTTACCGGGGCTGGATCGAAATCGACGGCGTGTGAGTACTGCTGCACTTCCTCGATGAACCAGCCCTGGCGGAGGTACATGCTCAGTGGGGCAGAGACCCTTTTTTGGCACGTAAGGCGGTGGTTCTGCTTGAAAACACCGCAGAGAGACCGGCCGATCCGCTTGTAGTCGGAGTTGTAGACGCTCGTACAACTTCGACTTTTCTTCATGCACTTGGTCTTTCGAGTCATGACCCCCGGGCTGGTCGGCTCGAGGAACACGAGGGGCACGGTGACCTCGGTAAGGTCCCGGTGGTCGGTCATGAGGCCGGCGGAATCCAGGGGCGAGAGATCTTCGTCCTCGAACGTCATGAACACCTGGGCGCCCCGACAGGAGAACGTCACGCGATCGCCCTGACTTTGGAAAGCGGCAAGCGCAATGCCCCCCTCCGCGTCTGCGAGCGGCGAGTAGTCCATCGCTCGAGAGCTGACGGGCCTCCCGGTCGCGCGGTTGATGATCGTGTACTCGTCCGCGTCCGAAGCGACGAAACGAAAGTGCAGGTTTGCGTTGCTTTGCTCGTGTCCGTCGGCAAACGGAGTGAAGGGGCGGTGGGTCGGCTGTGTGTAGGGCCGGCTGGCATCGCCCGCAATCGGCGTGAGGAGAATCCAGCGGTCTCCGAAGCCGCGGGCCCCTCGCATGAAGCGCCCATTCGGGCTTCGGATCGTGTAGTACTTGTGCGGGTTCGGCTGGAACTCGCCATCTCGACACACACTCGCGGTAGGCGCGGGCTCGTCATCCTGATCGTATGGGCCGTCGAGCTCGTCGGCACAAACGCACGGAGCGTCGTGGCTGCATTTTTGCCGCTCGATCTCGGTTTCGCTGCCCGGCACGAAGCTGGGTCTCAGCAGGGCCTGCCCCTCCAGCACTCCCCCCAGGGCGGCTGCTTCGATCGAGCAGCCGGGCGACGTGTTCGTGGCGACGACCTCCGCCGGTAAAGAGCGGTATCCTTCCATGAGGGTCAACGCCGCCGCGGTGCATTCGCTTTGGTCATTGATGGGCCGAAACCCCCGCGACCGGCACGTGCCAGCGGTCACCATCACGGGCTGGTAGTCGAGCGAAAGCGAGGCCTGGGTGGCACTGATGTCGTCGTACGGCAGGGGCTCGTCGTATTCGCAACCGGCCGTAGCGAGCACGAGCGCGGCCGCCAACAGCACGGCCTTCGGACGCCGGCGCTCGCTGCGTACCGAGACGTCACGTGGGGATGAAGCGGAGCCGCGACCGCGTGATTCTGAAGTGAAAGCCATGAATTACGTTCCTCGTTCTGGGCGTTGCTGCAGGAGTGCGCAGACGGCGGGGCCACCCATTCGGCGTGAACGGCACCCGGCCGCCTTGCTCGGGATGCGCACGAAGGTTGGACGCAGTGAACCTACGCAGCTCGGGAAGCCGGCACCAATACGGGTTCTCTATGCCTCCCATAGGCGCCGCCTAGTGATCCCGACACGCTCGTTTGGGCCGAGCGCGGCGGAGCTCGTCGCGCGCCGACGCCACGCGCCAACAGCGCCCGGGCCTTCTTGCCCGGTCTACAAACCGATCGCGACCCGGACGTTTTCACGCGCGGCGTAAAGCGCTAGTGCACGCCGGTGCCGACGGCGACGGACGCCGGGTCGACTCCGATCGACTGCAGGGCGGTGGCCCACATCTCGTCGGCGGCGGTATCGAAGACCAGTCGAGGCTCGGCGTCGGCGTGCAGCCACGAGCCCTGCTGCATCTCTTCGGCGAGTTGCCCCGGCCCCCAGCCGGCGTAGCCGAGAAGGAAGCGAAGCCGGCTCGGCGGTGCCGCCGCGATCTCGCGCAGGCGCTCCTGCGAAGTAGACAGCTCGATGCCTCGAGCCACCTCAACGGTGTCGGTCTTGTCGGCGCCGACGCGGGGCTCGTGCAAGACCCATCCGGTCTGCGGCATGACCGGGCCGCCCGTCCACACGGGGGCGCCGGTGTCTCCGCGCCACGTAATCTCGAGTTGCTCGAGCAGCTCGAGCACGGTGAGCTGGTTGCTCGGCTGGTTGATGATCAGGCCGAACGAGCCCTCGTCGCTGTGTTCGATCATCAGCACCACCGCGCGCGTGAAGTGCGGGTCGTGCAGGTGGGGCATCGACAACAGCAGCCCGGGGGCAATGCTCTGGTCCAACGGGATTGCCTGGTACTAGTCGTTGGGCTCGGCGGGGTGGTCGGCGTCGGGGCTATCGCTATCGCCGGGCTCACCGGGGACGTCGTCGGCGCGCTTGTCCGCGGCCACGGGATGGGCCGGCGCAGCGGCACGCTCGCCGTCGTCCGACGCCTCCTCGCCCTCGAGTCGCTTGGAGATCTTCTTGTACAGCGACGCTCCGAGGCTGTAGCCAAAGCCGGTGATGACTGCGCGGACGAACACGTTCATGACACGTTAAGTGTAGCGCCGTTGTCCCCCGCGGGCATGCAATCCGGCTGTGTCGCTGCGCGTCCGGGCAGTTAGGTCCTGGTTTTGCCGTCGGCCGTGCGCAGAATGTCGTACAGATCAGGCCGTCGATCGCGAAAGAAGCCGAAGCCGGCGCGCTCCCGACGCATCGCGTCCAGGTCGAGGGTGGCGGTGATGACGCCTTCGTCACTGCGTCCGAGCTCAGCCACTTTGTCGCCGCGCTGGTTCGCGATGAACGAGCTGCCGTAAAAGTCGAGCTCGCCTTCCCGGCCGATGCGGTTCGATGCCACCACGCCGACCATGTTGGCGACGGCGTGGCCAATCATGACTCGCTGCCACATGTCGCGGGTGTCAAAGCCCTCCTCGTACGGCTCGCTGCCGATCGCGGTTGGGTAGAGCAGGACGTCGGCGCCCTGCAGGGCGAGGGCCCGCGCGGCCTCGGGAAACCACTGGTCCCAGCATATCGCGGCGCCGACCGTGCCCACCTTCGTGTGCCAGACGCGAAAGCCGGTGTCGCCCGGGCGAAAGTAGAACTTTTCCTGGTAGCCCGGACCGTCGGGAATATGCGCCTTGCGGTACACGCCCAGCACGGAGCCATCGGCGTCGACCATGGCCAGGCTGTTGTAGTGGGCCTGGCCAGCCCGCTCGAAGAACGACACCGGCAACACAACGCCGAGGTCCTTGGCCAGGACCTGCATGCGGGCGATGGTCGGGTGGCCGTCGACGGGGTGGGCCAGCTCGAACAGCGTCTCGCGTTGCTGCTGCGGAAAGTACAGCCCCTCGAACAGCTCGCTCGGCAAAATGAGCTGCGCGCCGCGCCCGGCCGCGTCGCGCACGAGCTGCTCGACGCGGGCGACGTTGGCGCCGAGGTCGTCGGTGAACGCGCACTGAATGGCGGCGACGGTGATCGTGCTGGGTTGGGTCATGCCGGTTGATCTCGCGTGATGCAGTGAAAGGCACCGCCGCCGGTGAGGATAGCGCGCGCGCTCGCACCGACGACCTCGCGGTCGGGAAACAGCTCGGCCACGGCCTCGACGGCGGCGCTGTCCGCCTCGACGCCGTACGTCGGAACCGCGACCGCGCCGTTGACGATGACGAAGTTGACGTAGCTCGCCGGCAAGAGCTCACCCGAGTCGTCGCGGACCGCGCCCGGCGACGGGACGTGGGCGACGTCGAACCCCGCGCGCCCAAGAGCGGCCTCGACGGCGGCCAGCGCGTCGCGGTTGGGGTCGTCGTCGGCGGGAGTCATGCACGCGACCGTCGTCGGGCTGACGAAGCGCGCGAGGGTGTCGACGTGACCGTCGGTGTGGTCGTTGCGCAGCCCGCGGTCGAGCCAGACGACGCGCCGGGCTCCCAGGTCGCGCCGCAGAGCCGCCTCGACGTCGGCCTCGGTCATGTGCGGGTTGCGGTTGGGGTTGAGCAGGCACTCGCGGGTGGTAAGCAGCGTGCCCGCGCCGTTGCTGTCGATGGCGCCGCCTTCGAGCACCCAGTCGCAGCGGTCGATGGGCACGCCGGCTTCGCGCGCCAGGTCATCGCCAACGGCGCCGTCGCCGGAGTACACGTATTTGCCGCCCCAGCCGTTCCAGGCAAAGCGCCGGGCGCGCCGCGCCTCGCCGACGCCCACGAACACGGGCCCGGTGTCCCGCAGCCAGATGTCGCCGTAGTTGGCGGTTACCAGGCTGGCCGTATCCCCGAGGGCGGCTGCGGCGGCTGAGCGATCTCGCTGCCGAACCAGCACGCGGACCGGCTGGTGCCGCGACAGGAAGGCGACCAGCGCGGCAACCTCGGCCCGGGCCTCGCCGAGCGCGTCACCCCAGTCGACGTGATGCGGCCACGCGGTCCATACGCACGCCTGCCTCGCCCATTCCGCCGGCGGCGTCGGATCGCCGACTGTGCTGGAGATAACGTTTGTCGGAGGTGTCATGAGGTCAGACCGATGGCTGCAGTACTAAGTGATTTCAGTGGTTTCCAACTCCTGCTAACACGATTGCGACGCTCGCGAGTGAAAACGGCACCTTGAAATCCTGTTAGCGGCGCTGCCAGCAGCAGACCGGTCCCAAACGAATGCGACGTCGGTAACTTGGAACACGTCGGGAACGCGCGGGTTTGAGCGCGGCATTCGGCACACCATCCGTGGAGGGACCTTTGATGCCACGTGTAGCACTCGCCGCGGCGCTCCTGGTAGCGCTTGCCGGCTGCAATGACCCCAAGGGGTCCGACACCCTCGCGCTGCCCGATGCCGGCCCCGGCACTGGCGGCGACGGCGACACGACCGGAAGCGACGAGGACCCGAACGTCCCGGACGGCCCGGATGGCCCGGACGGCCCCCCCGACACGCCTGGAATGCCCGAGGCCTGTACGCGCATGGACATTCTGTTCGTCGTCGACAACTCGGCGTCGATGGACGACGAGCAGGCCACGTTGGGCGCGAACTTTCCGCGGTTTTACGACCTGCTCGAGAACTACCAGACCGAGAGCGGCAGCCTGCTCGACTATCGCATTGCGGTAACGACCACGGGCACCCGGGCAAGTCCGACGTTCGAGCTGCCGCCGCTGCCGCCGATCCCGCTGCCGCAAAACGGCGACAACGGTGAGTTTCGCCAGGAGTGCGGCATGACGCGGCCGTGGATGGAGCGCGGCGACGCCGACGTCGAGGGCACCTTCAGCTGCGTGGCCCGCGTCGGCACCGGTGGTCCCGACGTCGAGATGCCGCTGTACGCGACGCGCCTGGCCTTCACCGAGCAGGTGCAAAGCGGCAACAACGCCGGCTTCCTTCGCGACGACGCGCTGTTGGCCATGGTCATTCTCAGTGACGAAGACGACTGCTCGGTCGAAGACAACCAGCCTTTCACGGTCATCAGCGATGCGTGCAAGCCCGAGCCGCCGGAAATGGAGCCGCTCGACAGCTACCTGTCGTTCTTCGACGACCTCAAGCAGGGGCGCGGTCGCTGGGCCGCGGCCGTCATCGCCGGCGACTCCTCGTGCCCGGATGCTTTCGGCGATGCCGCGCGCCTGCGCGACTTCGTCGGCCGGGGCGGCGAAAACCTGATCTTCCGGCCCATCTGCGTTGGCGACCTCACCGGCGCGCTCGAGGATGCCATCGACACGTTCGACGAGGCCTGCAAGACCCTGCCGCGCCCCGAATAGCGCTCCGGGAAGGACTAGCCCATGACCAAGCTTGTTGCGTTCTGCGCTGTGCTGGTGGCGATTGCCGCCTGCGACACCGCCGAGAGGGATACGTTGACGACCGGTGCGGGTGGCCAGCCCGACGGCGACACCGGCGGCGATGGCGACACCGGGGGCGATGGCGACACCGGCGGCGTGCCCGACGGTCCCGACGGCCCTCCACCCCCGCCTCCGCCGTCCGACGAGGCCTGCAACAAGATGGACATCTTGTTCGTCATCGACGACAGCCAGTCCATGTCTCAGGAACAGGACACGCTCACCCGGCAGTTTCCCGAGTTCTTCTTCGTCATCAACGAGTTCATGACCGAGAGCGGAGACTTGCTCGACTACCGCATCGGCGTGACGACGACGGGAAAGGACCAGGTCCAGCTGGTCTTCGACATCCGCAACGAAGAGGATGGAGCCAACGGGGAGCTTCAGACCGGCGACGGCTGCAACATGGACGCGAACCGCCCTTGGCTCGAGCGCAACGATCCGCAGGTCGTCAATTCGTTCTCGTGCGTGGCAAAGGTTGGTACGCGCGGGCCGAAGAACGAGATGCCGCTTTGGAACCTGGAGCTGGCGTTGTCGGGCAAGCGGGCCGAAACCGCGATGCGCAACCAGGGGTTTCTGCGGGACGACGCGCTGCTCGCCATCGTCATCTTGACCGACGAGGACGATTGCTCGCAGGCGACGGTGGAGTTCGACAACTTCGACTTCAGTACCTGTACCGAGAACGACTCGAACCTCGTGCCGATCGAGCACTACGTGGACTTCCTCGATGGCGTGAAGGGCGAGCGCGGGCGCTGGGCCGCCGCCGTGATCGCGGGTCCCAGCAGCTGCACGACCGATGACGGTGACGAGGCTGCCGAGGCGCGACGCCTGCTGCAGTTCATTGCCAAGACCGGGCAAAACGGCGTGTTCTCGTCGATCTGCGAACCGGGAATGGCGGGCGCCCTCGAGGACGCTCTCGCGACCTTCGAAGCCGCTTGCCAGAACTTCCCTCGTCCCGAATAGCGCCGTTTGCAGCGGCCGCGGCGCGCAGGCCAGGAGGCACCGATGATCAGAGTTGGTTCAATGCTGTTGGTTGGGTTGTGTGTCGCCCTCGCGGGCTGCGATACGCCGCAGTCGGACACGCTGCCCGGGACCGGCGGCGATGGGGACACGGCGACCGGTGGCGATGGCGACGGCGGCGCGCCGACGGATCCGGATGGCGAGCGCCCCGAGCCGCCCGCGCCCGAGGCCTGTACGAAGATGGACATCCTGTTCGTGGTCGACGACTCGACCTCGATGGAAGAAGAGCAGGACAACCTCGCGGCCAACTTTCCCCTGTTTTCTCGGGTCATCAACGAGTACATGACCGCCAGCGGCGACACCCTCGACTACCGCATCGGGGTCACCACGACGGGCAAGACCATCATCTCCATTGACCCCATCTTCGGCATTCCGGTCACCCAGTCGGGCTCGGACGGCAAGCTGCAAACCGGCAGTGGCTGCGGCATGGTCCGGCCCTGGCTGGAGCGGACCGACGGCGACGTGGTGGGCTCGTTTTCGTGCGTTGCCCGGGTGGGCGTGTCCGGGCCCGGTATGGAGATGCCCCTGTGGAACATCGAGCAGGCGTTCTCCGAGCCCAACACCTCGGGGCAGAACGCTGGCTTTTTGCGCGAAGACGCGCTGCTGGCTCTGGTGATTCTGACCGACGAGGACGATTGCTCTCAAGCCGGAGACGAGTTTGAGGGCCTCGACATCGATCTCTGCACGGAGAACGACACCGAGCTCATCGAGGTGGATCACTACGTCGGTTTTCTCGACGGTCTGAAGAAGGACCGAGGCCGGTGGGCGGCCGCTGTGATCGCCGGGCCCGGGCCCGGCCGATGCCGCAGCTCCAACGGCGAGGCGCAGGAGGCGGTTCGCCTGGCCGAGTTCGTCGAGCAAACCGGAACCAACGCCGTGTTCAGCTCGATTTGCGAGGCGGACCTCAGCGGCGCCCTGGAGGATGCTCTCGAGACCTTCGAAGCCGCCTGCGAGGCGTTCCCCCGGCCCGAATAGCTCAGGGTAACGCCGGTTACGCGCGCCGGGGGCCGAACGGGCCGAGCTGCCGCGGGAACCGCGCGAAGCGCCAGGCAAGATGCGCCCGGACAAGACGGCGCCGGTCGGCCTCGGGTAGGCTGTCCGCTACCCCATGTGGGACTGGGAAAGCGTCACGGCGGTCGTCACCGGCACGATCTTGATTTCGGCTTCGGTGGTGTCCGCGGGACACGCGCTGCTCAACAAGCGCGACCCTCGCTCGCAGCTCGGCTGGGTCGTGTTGTGCGGCTTCGTGCTCGGGTTCGGACCGTTCTTCTACTGGCTCCTCGGCGTCAACCGGATTCGCACGCGCGCCCGCAAGTGGCAGGAGGCGGGGCGCTTCGACGTCGACCCCATGCTGGAGAACGTCGACACCGCGCTGTTCGACGTGCAGCCGGCGCGGCGGGACAACATGGGGGCGCTTTTGCACCTGTCGAGCGCGGTGACCGGACGCCCGCTCATCGGCGGCAACAAGGTCACCCCGTTGCACAACGGCGAACAGGCGTACCCGGCGATGATCGACGCAATCGCGGCTGCCAAGTCATCGGTCAACCTGTGCACGTACATCTTCGAGACCGATGACATCACCGGCCGCTTCGTCGAGGCCCTGCGCGCCGCCGGCGAACGCGGCGTGGTAGTGCGCGTGCTGGTCGACGCCATCGGCGAGCGCTACGCTCGACGCCCGCGCTTGTCGCGCCAGCTGCGCGGCGCCAAGAACGTCACGGTGGGCCGTTTTTTGCCGCTGACCCTGTCGCTGCGCGGGTTGCGAGTCAACTTGCGCAACCACCGCAAGATTCTGACCGTCGACGGCGCGACGGGCTTCACCGGCGGAATGAACATCGGCGGCCGCCACATGGTCGAAGCCGAAGGCAACAAGAAGCCGACCATCGACATCCACTTTCGGATCGACGGCCCCGGCGTAGGCTTTCTCGACGAGGCGTTCTTCACCGACTGGCAGTTCACGACGGGCGACGACGGTGGATGGAGCGGATTTCCCGGCATCCACGCCCAGGGCACGGCCCTGTGTCGCGGGATTACCGACGGCCCGAACGAGGACTTCGAAAAGCTGCAGTGGATTCTCATCGGCGCTCTGTCGGCCGCGCGCGAGCACGTCCGCATCATGACGCCGTACTTCATTCCCAACCGCGAGCTTCTCGGCGCGCTCACGTCGGCAGCTTTGCGCGGCGTGTCCGTCGAGATCATCATGCCGCGGCACAACAACCTGCCGTTCGTGGCCTGGGCGACCAACGCCATGCTGTGGGAGATGCTGCAGCGCCAGGTTCGGTTCTACCTGCGTCCCGGGCATTTCTCGCACAGCAAGTTGTTCATGGTCGACGACTACTACATCAATATCGGGTCGGCCAACCTCGACCCGCGGAGCCTGCGGCTCAACTTCGAGTTCAACGTCGAAATCTTCGATTCCTCCCTGGGAGACGACCTCCGCAGGCACTTTGAGGCCGTGCGCGACCAGTCGCACCTGCTGACCTTGGACGAGATGGACAATCGCTCGTTCCTGGTCCGGCTGCGCGACTCGACAGCCAAGATCTTTTCACCATACCTTTGAGCCATGAGCCAGTTCGAAGGCAAACACGTGGTGGTCACCGGCGGTGCGGGCGGCCTGGGCGGCGGCGTCGTAAACGCCCTTCTCGCCGAGGGCGCGACGGTGCATGTTCCCGCGTTCGAGGACGAGGCGCCCGCGCATCTGGCATCGCTGTCGGGATGCGACGTGGTCACCAGCGTGAACCTCGTCGACGAGAGCGCGGTGGCCGGGTACTACGACAGCCTGCCGAGCCTGTGGGCGTCCATTCACGTCGCCGGGGGCTTTGCCATGGCCCCCGCCCTCGACACGGCCCTGGCCGACTTTCGAAAGATGCTCGAAATGAACGTGGTGACATGCTTTCTGTCGTCGCGAGAGGCGGCTCGCAAGATGCGTGCATCGGGGCAGGGCGGTCGCATCGTCAACGTCGCCGCCGGACCAGCGGTCAAGCCGACGGCCGGCATGATTGCCTACGCCACCGCCAAGTCGGCGGTCGCTGCCATGACCGAGCACCTGGCCCTCGAGCTCAAGGGCGACAGCATCTTCGTCAACGCCGTGCTGCCGTCGATCATCGACACGCCAGCCAACCGCGCGGCGATGCCCGACGCCGATCACGCCCTGTGGCCGACGCCGGCCGAGCTCGCCGCGACCATGGTGCAGCTGGCCTCGCCGGCCAACACCCTGACGTGGGGCGCGCTGGTCCCTGTGTACGGGCGCGCCTAACGGCCGGTCCCACATCCGACCGGTCCGCCCCTGCGAAAGGGTAGGAGCGGCGGCAAGGTCGCGGAACTGCGCGAGCGTAACCCCGCGCACCGGCCGACGTAGCATTGGCGAGCTGCGATGTCGCCGTCAGTGGTGGCGCAAGTAGCACAAAGCACTACAATTTTCGCGACGAGGATTCCCTTGGCCGATAAGCCCGTACGACTCAACGACCTTCATCGAACCAGCCGGCGTGATTTCATCCGCCAGGCGGCGGCCGGCACGGCCGTCGTGGGCCTGGGCGGCGCGCTGTACTACTTCGCCAGCGACGGTCGCACCCGCGAGGCTCGAGCCGAAACCCGGCCCGACGGCCGACCGCGCTTGCCGCCGGGCCAGCGCGTGCTCGAGGAGCTTCGTCCCATGGGCGGTCGCCCCGGTGAGCCGTCGCTTCGAGATTTCCGACTGCGCGTGCACGGCGCGGTCGAGCGACCCACCGTCTTGACCTATGCGGACCTGCTGGGCATGACCCAGGTCGAGCAAACCTGCGACGTGCACTGCGTGACCGGCTGGTCGGTTCTCGGAGCCAAGTGGAAGGGCGTCCGCGTGAGCGAGCTGGCCGACAAGGTCGGCGCCAAAGGTTCGGTCAAGCACGTCATCTTCGAGGCCGCCCACGGCTACACGGCCAACGTGCCCATCGCCGAGGCCACGGCCCGCAACGTGCTCGTGACCTACCGCCTCAACGGCAAGCCACTGCCTCGCAAGTACGGCGCACCGGTGCGATCGCTCGTGCCCGACCTCTACTTCTGGAAGAGCGCCAAGTACCTCACGGGGGTTCGGTTCTCTACCTCGGACGAGCCGGGCTATTGGGAAGTGCGCGGCTACCACAACCACGGCGACCCGTGGAAAGAGGAGCGCTACAGCTAGCCGCTGTCCTTTGCGCCCTCACTGCTTTCGCGACGACTGCGGCTTCCATGTCCGAAAAGCCCTCAAAGCGCCGATCCTTTAAGTGGCGCGCGTGGCTGCGCGCGCTTCACCGCGACGCCGGCTATCTCGCCGTTGGGCTCACGTTCGTGTATGCCCTCAGTGGACTGGCGATCAATCACATCGACGAGTGGGACCCGAACTTCGTCAACGAAGAGCGCACGGTCGAGCTTCAGGGCGAGCTGCCGGCCGACAACGCCGACGCGGCCGCGGCTCAGGTTCTCGACTGGGCCGGTATTGACGGCGAGCCTCGCGAGGCCTACTTCATCGCGCCCGGGCAGCTCGAGATCGAGCTCGACAACGGGGCTGTCCACGTCGACGTGGCCGCCAACGAGGCCTACTTCGAGGGCCAAAAGCCCCGCTTCTTTTTGCGCGTGGCCAACTGGCTTCACTATAACCGCGGCAAAAAAGCGTGGACGTACGTCGCCGATTCCTACGCGGTCTTCCTGTTGTTCCTGGCGGTGAGCGGTGTGTTCATGCTCAAGGGCAAGAAAGGCCTGGTCGGGCGCGGCGCGATCCTGGTGGCCATCGGCGTAGCGGTTCCGGTCATTTACGTACAGCTTTCCGGCGGCCCCTGACGAAAGTCGGAGCTTGTGGGCGGTCGTGCCTCAAGGCGGGAGCGTCATGGACGACTCGTTCCGTGACATGCCCGCAGCCGACCCGAAAGACACTGCCCAGGACCTGGACCAGGTCCTGGTAGCGGCGATCGCCAACGACAACGTGCGTGTCGAGCCGCTCCCGGCAACGACGACCAAGCTCATGGGCGTGGTCAATCGCGGCGACTTTGCGCTGCGCGAAGTTTCGGGCATTGTCGCGAGCGACCAGGCGCTCACCGCCTACCTGCTGCGCCAGGCAAGCTCGGCCGGGCGAGCGGGGCGCGACATCGACTCCATCGACGACGCGGTTGCCGTGCTGGGCGCCCGCGAAGTCATGAGCATGGCGGTGGCCCTCGGCATGGGCAGTCAGATGTGCGGCGGTGGACCGCTGCAGGTGCTCAAGCTCGAGGTGTGGCGTCGCGCCACCTTCTGCGCGTCGTTTTGTCGCACGCTCGCGCGCAAGTTCAACGTCGCGCCGGACCAGGCGTTTCTGGTCGGCCTGTTGGCGAACTTTGGCCGGTCGGTGGCGCTGTCGTGCCTCGAGGACGCCCTGCCGAAGGGCGCCCTGCCGACGCATTCGCGCGAGTTCTGGCTCGACGTCGCTCGGCGTCACGAGCGCGACCTCGGCCTGGTCATGGCCGCCAAGTGGGACATGCCCGACTTCGTGCTCGAGGCTCAGTCGGCGCTGCGCGACTCGAGCGGTCTGCCCGACAACCTGCTGGCGCGTCTGGTCGTTATCGGCGACCGGGTATCGGAGCTCGTGGATACGACGACGGAGGTGTCCGACGAAACCCTGGCGACGGTGCCAGGGCTCGAGGATCCGCAGCAGCGCGCGGCGGTCCTCCAGGCGCTGCATACTTTCGGCGGCCAGATGTGGTCGCTCAACCCCGCCGAGCCGAAGCTGCCCGAGAACTCGGCCGTCGCCGTCAACGAGAAGGTGCCGCTGGTCTCGGCGGTCCGCAAGATCGAACAAGGCGGCCCGGCCAAGATTCGCGACGAGGGCAAAGCGACGCTCGTCGAGCTCAAGGCGACGGTGCATCGGGGCAAGGGCGACGCGGAGTTTCGCTGCATCGCCATGACCCACGAGGGCCTGGTCATGCGCGGCAAGGTCGAAATGGCGGCCAACTGGGTCGTTCGCATGACCCTGCACAGCGATCCCGAGGTCACGTTTTGCGGCACCGTGGTGCACTGTCAGGGAAACGGCACCGAGCATCATGTCGGCGTCCGCCGCATGAGCCTGTCCGCCGAGGACTTGCTGCGCTGGCGTCGGCTCGTGACCGGGCCGGGCGAAGCCGAAGCCGCTCCGGCGTCGGTGCGCGCGCAGCCTCCGGCGAACGACCAGCTGCCAAAGAAAGCCGCCGCCAAACCGCGTGCGCCGCGCTCGGAGAAAAGCACCCGGGCCGCCAAGGCGATGGCCGGAACGTCGGTGCATGGGCGCGCGCGCAAAAAGAGCTTCTTGCGCCGGCTGTTTTCCCGCTAGGGACACCCCCCGGTGTCCTGAGTCCGGGCTCGGGACACGAAGCGCTACTTGCCCCAGGCGCCGCCGCCGGGGGTCTCGATGCGGACGCGGTCACCGCGGTCGCATTCGAGCGACGCCTTGCCACCCACGTCGATGCCGTTTCGCGTGTTGCGCCCGGGCTGGCCAGCGCCGCCGCCCGCCAGGCCAAACGGGGCTCGCTCGCGCCGCTCCGACAGAATCGATACCCGCATCGGCGCAAGTAGCTCGAGCTCGCGAATGACGCCGTCACCGCCGGCCCGATGGCCCTCGCCCCCGGAGCCGCGCCGCAGCGAAAACTCGGTGAGTCGCACGGGAAAGCGGCTCTCCAGAACCTCGGCATCGGTGATGCGGGTGTTGGTCATATGCGTGTGCACCCCGGACGCGCCGTCGAAGTCGCGACCGGCACCCGCGCCACCGGCGATGGTTTCGTAGTAGCCGAAGTCGTCGTTGCCGAAGGTCAGGTTGTTCATGGTGCCCTGGCTGGCGGCACAGCAGCCAAGCGCGGCCAGCAGCACGTCGGTAACGCGTTGCGACGTTTCGACATTGCCACCGCAGACGGCGGCGTCCGGTGCGGGCGACAGAACGCTGCCCTCGGGAATATGGAGCGAGACCGGCCGCAGGCAGCCGCTGTTGAGCGGAATCGGTGCATCGACCAGGGTGCGAAGCGCGTAGATCACGGCCGCCACCGTCACGGCTCGCGGAGCGTTGAGGTTGCCGCCGACCTGAGCCCCGGTACCGGTGAAGTCGATGTCCATGCGCGACCCGGCGACCCGCAGGGTCACCGCGATGGGCGTGCCGTCGTCGAGGGCGTCGGCAAAGTGGTGCTCGCCATCGGCAAGGCGCTCGATCTCGGCCGCGACGCGAGCGGCGGCGTTGTCCTGGACGTGCGTCATGTACGCGGCGACGACGTCGTCTCCGTGGCGGTCCATGGCCTCGCCTAGCAAAAGCGCGCCGGTTCGATTGGCGGCGACCTGGGCCTGAAGATCGGCGAGGTTGCCGCGCGGGTTGCGCGCGGGGTATGCGCTCGCCGCCAGCGCGGTGAGGACGCCCTCGGTATCGAACTGGCCGCCGGAAACGATGCGCAGCGCGCGCAGCACCACTCCTTCCTGGGCGAGATTCTGTGAAAACGGCGGCATCGAACCCGGCGTGATGCCGCCGACGTCGGCGTGGTGGCCGCGGCTGGCGGTAAAGAACACCAGCTTGCCGTCGCGGAACACCGGCGTCACGACGGTGATGTCCGGCAAGTGAGAACCGCCGCCGGCGGGGTCGTTCGTCGCGTACACGTCTCCAGGGCGTGGGTGCGGGTGCTCGGCCAGGACGTGCCGCACGGATTCGGCCATGGCGCCGAGGTGAACGGGAATGTGCGGGGCGTTGGCTACGAGCCCGCCGTCGGCGTCGAACACTGCGCACGAAAAATCCAGACGCTCGCGTATGTTGGTCGATACAGCCGTGCGTTGCAGCGCCGTGCCCATCTGCGTTGCAATGGACATGAACAGGTTGTTGAAGATCTCGAGGCGGATCGGGTCGGCCGTCGTATGCGAGTGGTCCGCCGCGCGAGCGCCATCGTCGGTGGCCGCGACAACGAGGGTGTCTGCGTCGATGGCGGTGGCTCGAAATCCCGGGTCGACCGCTATCGTGCCCGTGGCTTCGACGATGAGCGCGGGGCCTGCAACGCGGGCGCCGGGCGCGATGCCGTCGCGGTCGTACAGCGGCGCTTCGACCCATCCGTCCGGTGTCCACATGCGGTGCATGCGCTGCGGCGTTGGCGGGGGCGCCGGTTCGGCGGGCGTTTCGCCGGCGCGGCCAGACGCGGCCGCCGACGGGTCGCGGCCGATCACTTCGACCCGCGCCGTGACCACTTCGATCGTCTCGTCTGGCCGGTCGTAGCCGAACAGGCGTCGGTGTGCCTCGACGAACGCCGCGCTGGCGCGCTGACTGGTTTCGAACACCACGGTAATGGGCGATTGGGTGCCCTGATAGCGAAGGTCGACGCGCCGGGTAGACGCCACTCGATCGCCGGTAAAGCCCTCGCCCGAAAGTGCGGCCCGGCCGGCGGCCTCGAGGTCCTCGAACACCGGGGCCAGGTCGCGGTCGACGCTGGAGTTCAGCGGCACGCGGCCCGCGTCGCGCTCGCCGGTCCAGGTGACGTCGGCGAGCCCCATGCCATAGGCCGACAGGACGCCGCTCAGTCGATGCAGGACCAGCTGGCGCATGCCGAGCTCGCGCGCGATGGCACAAGCGTGCTGGCCACCAGCACCGCCGAAGACGACCAGGGCGTAGTCGCGCGGGTCGATGCCGCGGGCGATCGAGATCTGGCGAATGGCCTCGGCCATGTTGTGGGTCGCGATGCGAAAGAAACCGGCTGCGAGTTCGAGGGGCTCGGGGCGCGGGCCGTCGGCAGCGACCTGGTCGGCGAGATCCTCGAGGGCCGCAAGCACGCGGTTTGCGCGCAAGGGAAAGGGAAACCGGTCCCCAACCACGCGACCGAGCGCCAGGTTGATGTCGGTGACCGACGGCTCGCTCGCGCCCTCGTGGCCGTAGCACAGCGGTCCTGGACTGGCGCCCGCCGACTCGGGCCCGACCGTGAGGCGAAATCCGCGGTAGCGGCACAGCGAGCCGCCACCTGCGGCCACTGTATGGATGGCCATCATGGGCGCGCGCAGTCGAACCCCCGCGACTTCGGTGTCGTACACGCGCTCGAAAGCGGGCTCGCCTTCGGCGTCGAGGTCGACGCGCGACACGTCGGTGGAGGTGCCGCCCATGTCGAAGCCGATCGCTCCGCCGAGGCCGTGGCACCTGGCCAGGTGGGCGCATGCGACGACACCGGCGGCGGGCCCCGAGAGAATGGAATTGCGACCGCGAAAGCCGTCGGCGTCGATGAGGCCGCCGCTCGACTGCATCAGGCGAAGCGAGCTTCCAGGCAGCTCTTTTCGCAGGGTGGCGACGTAGTCGCGAATGAGCGGCGTGAGGTAGGCGTCGACCACGGCCGTGTCGCCGCGCCCGACCAGTCCGAGCTCGTTGGCCACCTCGCACGAAAGCGATACGTGGCCAAAGCCGACTGCTCTGGCAACCTCGCCGATCTCCCGCTCGAGCTGTTCGGCTCGATACGCGTGCAGCACGACGACGGCCAGACTGTCGATGCCGCCGGCTTTGACCGCCGCGAGGGTCGCTCGCAATTCTTCTTTGTCGGGGCGGGCCACGATGTCGCCGTTGGCGTCGGCCCGGGCGTCGACCTCGACGACTCGGTCGTAGAGCAATTCGGGCTTGTCGATGCGAACGTCGAAGATGCGCGGGCGAGCCTGGGTGCCGATGGCCAGCGCGTCGCGAAACCCGCGGGTAATGACCAGGGCGCAGGGCGCGCCGCGCCGCTCGAGCAGGGCATTGGTGGCGATGGTCGTGCCCATGCGAACGTGACACGCGGGAATCGGCGCCGCGGGGGGCAGGTCGAGCAGTGCGCGAATCCCCTCGATGGGCGCGCGATTGGAGGACAGAACCTTGGTTACCGAAAGGGCGCCGGTAACGGGGTCGCGACCGATGCAATCGGTAAAGGTGCCGCCACGGTCGATCCAGAACTCGGGGCGTGGTGCGGGCTCGGTCGGTGCGTTCATGGGCGGGCTCATTCCTCGAACGCGAGGCGCGCCGCGCAGTGCGGCCGGCCCGCCTGCAACACCGCGGCGAGGGCGTCGGGGGTGGAGACGTCGGCCGAAACCAGGCACGCGGCGACGGCGTGGCGGCCGCCCGCGCGGTACGCGCGCAGGGCGATGCGAGCGCGGTCGCCGGCGAACTGGGGCTTGCGGTAGCCAATGTCGACGAAGCGCAACAAAACTCGCGACGGCAGGCCGAGCTCGTCGAAGCGCCGCAACGCCGCTTCTTCGAACAGGCGCGGGTAGACCAGCGAGTTTACGTGCTGGTTGCTGTCGGTGTGCATGAGGCCGAAACACACGGTCATCGGGTCGAGGCGCATGGACCCTTCGAGCCACTCGGCGCCCGGCGGGAGCGAAAGAAGCGCCGCCGGAGGTGAGAACTCGAACCGCCGCTCGGGCACGTCGGGACAACCGGGGACCTCCAGGCGCTGTACCGAGCGCTGACCAGGCGGAGCAAACGGCCGCGTGAACACGTGCTCGGCGAACACCTGGCCAACCTCCACGCGGGCACCGGCGTCGGCCGGGGGAGGCCCGTGGGTGCGCGCGATCACGCCGACCAGTTCCGCGCGCATGTTGAGATGTAGGCGCGTCGCGGCGCCGCTGGTGTCGAGGGAGTGGCCCAGCTCGTAGCCACCGGTGGCGTCCAGTCGATTGCCCACGGCCACCGGTCCACCGCCACCAGCGATGGCCAACCGGCTGAGAATCGGCACGATTCCGGCTTGTCGCACAGCGCTCAACACTGGATCCGACCGCAAAAGCTCGCGCCAAACCACGCGGCCGAGGGCCTGGGGAAGCGCCGCGAGCGCGACGCGCCCGTCTTGCGTGACGTCCTCGTACCGCAAGGGCACCGTACCGCTTGCGGTTTCGGCGCTCTCGGTTGGCGCCCACGCGGGCAACTCATGCATCGCCGCAGTGTAGCCCACGCATGCGCTACAGTAGGGGAATGCTCACGAGCGTCGACACCGGCGCGCACTCCATTCGGGGCGTGTCGCTGGGCGGTATCTACACGTCGATCTACGTCAAGCAGCTCGACGTGTTGCTCGACTGCGGCATGCCGTTTCGCTCGTTCGCCGGGGCCCGCGCGCTCTTTTTGAGTCACGGTCACGCGGATCACGCGGGCGCGCTCAACGCGCTGATCGGCGTTCGCATGCTCTGTTGCGGCAACCGCAAGCTCAAGATCTTCTTGCCGGCCCAGATCGTCCCCGAAGTCCAGGAAGTGCTGCGGGTCGTCGACAAGCTGCAGCGGTTTCCGTCGCGGGTAGAGCTCATTGGCCTGTTGCCCGGGGATGAGGTGCCCGTGCACGGCGACCTGCACGTGCGCGCGTTCAAGACGTTTCACCCGGTGCCGTCCCTCGGGTTCTTGTTCTTTCGCCGGGTCAAGAAGCTGCGCCCCGAGTTTGCCGACCTGCCCGGGCCCGAGATCGGCCGCCGCCGCCGGGCCGGCGACGAGTTGTTCGACGTCGTCGACCGGCTGGAGCTCGCCTACGCCACCGACACGCTGCCCACGGTTCTCGACGCCACGCCCGAGCTGCTAAAGGCGCGCACCCTCATACTCGAGTGCACCTTCCTCGACGAGCGCAAGTCGGTCGAGCTGGCCCACAAGAGCTGCCACATCCATCTCGAGGATCTGCTGCCCCGCGCCGACGAGTTTCAGAACGAGGCGCTCGTGCTGATGCACTTTTCCCAGATTTACAAGCCCCCCGAGGTTCGAGAAATTCTCGCCGAGCGCTGTCCGCCGTCGATGCGCGAGCGTCTGGTCGTGTTTGCGCCAGACCGCTCGCACTGGCCGGGCTAGCCGGCGTTCGAGCGGGCGGACCGGGCCGCCTCGGCGAGTTCGCTCAGCCTTTTTCCGTGCACCGGCTTTTCGATTCGCGGGTTCTCGACCGAGGCGAGAAACTCGGTGGCGCGGTCTGTGAAGGCTCCACCGGTCATGAAGACGATGCGCCCGGCGAGTCCCGCGTCGAATTGTTCGACCTCTTCGAACAAGTCCATGCCCGTGAGGTCGGGCATCATGAGGTCGCACAGCACGATGTCGTAGGATTGCTGTCGCAACAGCTCGAGCGCCTTCGTGCCGCTGTTGCACGGCGTGACGTCGTATTCGCGCAGCTGTCTGGTGAGCGCCTTGAGCACCAGCGGCTCGTCGTCCACCACGAGCACGCGGACGCGCGGCTCGTTGTCGGGCTCGGGCGGGGGCGCGGTCGACGATTTCTTCGACCGCTTGCCGGGCGCCTCGTCGGCATTGAAGGACACGGTCGACGGCAGCTCGATGCGAAAGAGCGCACCGCCGCTGGGGCGGTTGCCAACCTCTATCTGGCCGCCGAGGGCGGAGACGATGTTGTGGCAGACGAACAGGCCCAGGCCGGTACCGGCGCCGACGGGTTTGGTCGTGAAGAAGGGCTCGAAGATTTTCTTGCGCAGGTCTTCGGGAACCCCCGGCCCGCTGTCCGAGATCTCGACCACGACGTTGCCGGTGTGCTGGTCCAGACGCGTCGCTACCCGGATTTCGTTGTTGTCGGCGTTGCCGACCGGGAGGGCCTGGGTCGAGTTGATGAGCAGGTTGAGGAACAGCTGGCTCAGGCGCGCTCGCGACGCCACGACGGGCGCCTCGGCCTCGTATTCGGTGACCAGGGTGGCCCGGTGGCGAACTTCGCCCGACAGCATCTTGAGCGCCGAGTCGATGGTTGCGTGAACGTCGATGGGGCCGACCGCCTGCTCTTCGGTGCGCGAGAACATCTTGAGGTCGTGCACGATCGCGCGCACGCGGCTGGCACCTTCTCGGGCTTCGCGCAACGCGTCCGAGAGGTCGGTGTAGCTGTCCTGTTCGAGGCGCTCGCGGTTCGACTCGACCTCCGCGGCGAGGAAGTCGAGGTTGGCGAGCACGTACGTGAGCGGGTTGTTGACCTCGTGGGCGACGCCGGCGGCGAGCTGGCCGACCACGGCAAGGCGCTCTTGCTGGACGCTGAGCTGGCGCTGCTGCCGGTCGCGGGTGGTCTCGCGCACCACCAGAACCGTCTGGGTGCTGTCGTCGGACACGGCGCGCGCGATAGGAGGCGACTCGATTCGGAACCAGCGCCGGAGGCCGGGAATCTGAATCTCGATGCCGCTTTGCCGGGCCCGGCTCACGATTTCGTCGATCGGATGGCCGGCGATCGAGCGAAGGTCGTTGGTGTCGCCGGTAAGCGTGGCGGTTGGATCGTGACACGCCAGCGTCGGCAGGAGCGCGTTTGCCGTCGGGTTCGAGGCGACGATGCGGTGCGCGCCGTCGAGCAGATACACCGCATCCGGCAGGGCGGAGATGAGCGCGTCCATGCGGGCGCGCTCGGCATTCTCCATGGCGCTGACCTTGGCAACCAGAAGCGCATTGTTGACCGCGACGCCGGCCTGGTTGGCCACCGCGCTGAGCAACTCCAGGTCGTCTACGTCGAACGCGCGACTGCGGTCGGCGTCGAGATAGAGCAGCCCGTGGGCCTGTTCCTGGTGCACCATCGGCGCGCACAGAATGGAGCGCGCACCGGCCGGACCGGCTCCGTCCATGGACGAGACGACGCCGCTGCGCGTTGCGATGACCTGGTCGACCACGGTTTGCGGCAACTCGATCTTGCCGGCCGACTCGCTGCGTCGGTGCGCCAGCTGACGCTTGACCTGTCGCGACTTGGGGTCGAGCACCAGAACGGCGCCCCGATCGGAACCGAAGAGCTCGGTCGTCGTCTTGAGAATGCGCTCGAGCAAGGCGTCGAGGTTTGGCGCGTTGCCCAGCGAGCGCGCGAGCGCGTTGGCCACGCGGAGCTTTTCGTACGGCCGCCGGAGACTGTCGGGGTCTTCGATGCTCTGCTGCGGCTCGTAGTCCTGGTCACCCTCGAACGCCAGCCATTGGGCCGAGTTGAAGAGTTCGCGATTCGGGATGAGGGCGATTTCGCCGCTGTCGTACGCGGCGCCGGCAGCCTCGTAGCGCAGGATCGCGGTGCCGATGCGGACCTCGTCGCCGTCGCGAAGTTGGTGAAGCTCGATGCGCTGGCCGTTGACGAACGTGCCGTTGGACGTCGCCAGATCGCGCAGAGTGAACGTGTTGCCGTCGCGGTCGATCTGCGCGTGAAACCGCGACACGAACGCGTCACCGACGATGACCTGATTGGCCTCGTCGCGTCCGATGGTCGTGGTGTCGCCAAGCGGGACACGCCACGAGCGGCGGGCGAGAGTGATGCGAAGGTTGGCCATGCCAGTAGGTAAGACGAAACGAAGACGCGAAGCGTTCGGCCCCCCGGGGCGCCCGCGATGGGCCAATAGCGGCCCCCTGTATTAGAGTATCGGCTTGGCAGCGATTTTCTACACCGCGAGTTCCACGGAATTGCCGGTGCAAGTCCGTGGGAATTCTTGACAAGTGGGCGTTACGAGCCTACTCAGACATACAATGCGCATCATGCGAGATGTCGGGGGCATCGCGGCCGCAGCGCTGGCGGCACTGTGCATCGGTTGCGGGGACAAGGCCGTGGAGCCGCCCGGAGCGAGCACGGGCGAGAGCCCGGCCGCCACGGCAACGGCTGGCGAACCGCCTACCAGCGCGACCGCCGGCGACGGGGACGCGCCGAAGGCGCCGGTGGACACCGGAATCATTGAGGGCACGGTGGCCTTTAGCGGCGATGCGCCGGTGATGGCGCCGCTCAAGCGCCTGGGAGACCCGTTCTGTTCGAAGACAGAGGCGACCGACACGTCGGTGTTGGTGAACGACAACGGCACCCTCGCCAACGTGGTGGTGCGGCTCAAGCCGGGCGCCGCCAAGGGGCCGCTGCCCGAGGAGCCCGTTGTGATTGCCCAGAGCAACTGCATGTACCAACCGCGGATCGCAGCGGCGATGGTGGGGCAGGCGATTCAGTTCACCAACAGCGACAAGACCATGCACAACATTCACGCCACGGATTCGGCAGCCGGCTACGCCCGGTCGACCTTCAATCTGGTCCAGCCGCCCGGGGCACCGGCGCTGTCCCGGCCGGCCGTCGGGCCGGGGCCGATCGAGGTCAAGTGCGACGTACACCCGTGGATGAGGGCCTACGTGATGGTGTCGGACCACCCGTACTTTGCGACCACTCGAGGCGACGGGGCGTTCCGCATCGAGGGCGTGCCCGTAGGGACCTACGAGCTCGAGGCCTGGCACGAGGTCTACGGGACCAAAACCGCCACGGTCGAGGTCGGTAAGGACGCCTCGGCGACGGTGAAGTTTTCCTACGACGCGTCGGAAAAACAGAAGCAATAACCGGCTTCTAGAGCAAAAGTGCGGCGAATGCGCGGCCCGACGCGCCGATTGCCCCCCGCGGGCCATCCAAGACCGGTAACGCCCCGCACCCACGGCCGAAATCGGCCGCCGACCCGTCGGCAGTGTGTGGTAGAGAGTTCCCTCCAGATGGCCGAGCCCCAGCTTGCGATAGCCCAGTCCCGAGCGCCCAGCGCGCCAGCCCCGGCGCTCGCTGACCTCGTAGCCCTGGCCAAGCCGCGCATCACGGCGATGGTTCTCATCACCGCGACGGGCGGCTACTTGCTGGCGCCGGGAGCCGTGAACCCCGCGCGCCTCGTGTTGATGCTGATCGGCACGGCGCTCGTCGTCGCCGCGGCCAACGCGCTGAACATGTACATCGAGCGGGACATCGACGCGCTGATGACCCGCACCCGGAACCGGCCGCTCCCCACCGGGCGCATGGAGCCGGGGGTCGCTCTGGCTTTCGGCATTCTGACGGGCACGGTTTCGATTCCGCTTCTGGCCATCGGCGTCGGTCCGCTGACCGGTTTCGTCGGCGTGCTGTCGCTGGCGCTCTACGTCGGCGTGTACACCCCGCTCAAGCAGGTGACGCCGCTGTCGATTTGGGCCGGCGCTGTGCCCGGCGCCGCGGGGCCGCTGCTCGGCTGGACCGCCGCCACGGGGGCGCTCGACCCGGGTGGCCTGGCGCTGTTCGCGGTGCTGTTCATCTGGCAGGTGCCGCACTTTCACGCGATCGCCATGTTCCGCACCGCCGAGTATCGCCGGGCCGGCCTCAAGACGCTGCCGGGCGAAAAGGGCCCCGAGGCCACGCGCCGGGCCATCGTGCTCTACAGCGTTGTTCAGGTCGCGGTTACCCTGCTGCTGACGCCCCTGGGCGTCGCCGGTCCGGTCTACTTTGCCGTCGCGCTGGCGTTGGGGCTCGCCTATGTCGGGTACGCGCTGTTTGGCGCCCGGCACCAGCCCGTCACGCGGTGGGCCAGGCGGCTGTTCTTCGCGTCGCTCGTATACCTGCCCGTCCTGTTCGCGGCGCTCGTCCTCGACGCGCGCTAGCGACAATCGGGCTGCGTGGCTGTATGACCTGGGAAGAAATCCATCCCGCCCTCAACGCGCTGCTCAACGCGACGTCGGCTGGTTTTCTCGTGGTGGGCTTTCGCGCGATCAAGCGCCGCGACATCGAGCGTCACCGGTTCTGCATGCTCGGCGCCTTTGCCGCGTCGTCGGTGTTTTTGGCCTCGTACCTGCTCCGGTTCTACATTTCGGGCACGCACCGGTACCCCGGCACCGGCTGGGACAAGATGCTGTATCTGGGCATCCTGTTCTCCCACATGCTGCTCGCCATTGCCGTGGTCCCCATGGCGCTGCGCTCGATCTTCCTGGGACTCAAGGATCGGCGCGACGCCCACAAACGAATCGCCAGCAAGACGTGGCCAATCTGGCTCTACGTTTCTGTCACGGGCTTGATCGTGTACCTGATGCTGTACCCGATCGCCGGCGCCGTGTACGGCCCATAAAAAAGGCGGAGCCGCCTGCCGGCAGCCCCGCCCCGAAGAGTTCGCGGCTTCGCCCTAGAGGCCGAAGCAGTTCGCGTAGTACGTGACCGTTGCCGGCCAGTCCGAGAAGATGCCGATGATGCCGACATCCTGGGCCAGGACGTGCAGCACCTCGAGCATGTCGCCGTCGGTCTCGATGCCGTCGGTAATGGTCGAGTAGTAGAAGCCGCCGCCGTTTTTGAGCAGGCCCGAGCGCTCGATGGTCCAGGTGATGATGTCGAGCCCGGCCTCCTTGGCCGCGATGGCGTAGTCAGACGCCACGATGTCGTTGTTCTCGTCGAGTTCGACGAGGAACTGCATCGGCGGGGCGACGATGTTCACGCCGCGCTCGGCCAGCTCGGGAAGCAGGGCAATCGCGTCCTCGTAGGCGTTCGGGTTGCTGCTGTCGTAGACCTCGTCATCGAGGTAGACGGCCTGTTTGCCAAAGCGAGGGTTGAAACGCACCCACTGCAGCACGTCGTCGAGGTTGAACGACTGCAGCCACACGTTGTCCGGATCGACACCCGACAACCAGTACTCGAGCACGATGTGCCAGGCGTACAGCTGCTGGCTGTAGAATCCGCGGAACGGCATTTCCACTTCTGGCGACTTGAGCTCCGGGGTGAACTTGACGTCGAGATCCTTGAAGAGCTGGATGCTCTCGTAGTGGCTCAGAACCGTGCCGCAGGCCGAGTACAGGTCGGTGCGGAAGTTGGCGGTGCCGTCGAGGTACTCCTCGACCGTGAGCGCGTTGCGGTTGGCCGCGTCCATCTTGCCGCACAGGCTCTTGAACTCGCGGAACGTGATGTCGCTGGTGCAGCACTTGGCGCTCGCCGGGGTGCCCGCCTCGGGGTCGGCCGGCACGAACGGCTCGGAGCACTTCGCGGCAAGCGGCGTATCGAGGATGTTGGTGGTGGTGTGCAGGTCGCACTGGGCGTGGCGGCAGACCAGGACGAGGTCCTTGGTAAACGTCACGTCGCACTCCATGATGCCGGCGCCCTGGCGGGCCGCCGCGACGTACGACTCTTTGGTGTGCTCGGGGAACTGCAGACAAGCGCCGCGGTGGCCGATCGAGAAATCGGTCTTTTCAAACGGGCCTTCCGAGCACGACTGCAGCGTCTCCTTGAGCTCGCTGTCCTCCATGTCCTCGACCAGGAAGTACGGCCGATTGCCGACCTGAATGTTGGTCGGCGCAGCAACGGACATCGGCGCCTCGACGTCCGCGAATTCGTCGGCCTGGGGGGCCGTTTCGTTGCTGGCAATAAGGCCCGCCGACGCGGCGATCGCAACCGCGCCAATCGCGGCGGACTTCAAAAAACTGTTTCGCATGTCCCTCTCCCTTTCGTGGCCCTACGTGGGCCGACGGGGCACGCTACGCAGCAGGAGTAACGAAACGCCTGCTTCGGGGAAACACTTCTGAAGGGGCGGTGCGCCTCGGTGACGGAGCGGTTGTCATCTCGACTCGTTTCGATGCATTGGCCCGAGCGCAAAGCGACCAGGTCCGCCGACGCGCGATCGAGTCGGTCGCTTCGGGCGTCTGCTAGGGGAGGTCGTCGGGCACGTCGACATCGAACGTCACGCTTGCGTCCAGCTCGATCAGGCGCACGCGGTCGCTGTAGCGTTCGAGAAGCGTTCGCGCCCCGCGGTCCCCGCGCAGGGTTTGCAGTTCGGCGAAGTACGAGGCGCTCCACAAAACCGGGTTGCCGCGTCGGCCGCTGTAGGTCGGCGCGCAAACGTCCCGGTCGGCAGCCGGCTCGAAGCCGTCGATGATCGCATCGATGTGTCGCGCCTCGATCCGGGGCATGTCGCCGAGCACGAACATTGCGCCATCGATCGGTTCGCTGCGCTCTTCGACGGCCGTGAGACCTGCGCGCACGGACGTGCTCATTCCGTCGCCAAAAGCGAGGTTGCGAATCGGGACCACGTCGAGGTCATCGATCGCTGCCAGCACGCGATCCGCCTGGTGGCCGAGGACCACGATGACCGGGTGCGCGCGGCTTGCCGCGACCGCCATGCAGACCCGTCGGATCATCGGGCATCCTTCGACGTCGACGAGCAGTTTGTTGGCCGCGCCCATCCGGGACGACGTGCCGGCCGCGAGAACGATCGCGGCAACGCGCGGCGGGGCGGGGTTCGAGGTCACACCGACAGCATCGCAGAAAAAAAGCCCGCTCTCCCAGGGAGAGCGGGCCACGGGTCGTTCGCAGGACGACTCAGTCGTAGTACTCGGCGCCCAGGTGGGTGATCAGGTCGTCACCCTTGGTGTAGCGGAGCGTGTTCTTGAGCTTCATGAGCTGAATGAACAGGTCGTGCTCCGGGTACAGGCCCTCGGGGGTCATGGGGCTCTTGAAGTAGAACGACAGCCATTCCTGAATGCCGTGCATGTCGCAGCGCTTGGCAAAGTCCATGAACAGGGCCAGGTCGAGAACGATCGGCGCCGCGAGGATCGAGTCGCGGCACAAAAAGTCGATCTTGATCTGCATGGGGTAGCCAAGCCACCCCTTGATGTCGATGTTGTCCCAGCCCTCTTTGTTGTCGCCGCGGGGCGGGTAGTAGTTGATGCGGACGACGTGGTGGAAGTCCTTGTAGAGGTCGGGGTACTTGTCGGGCTGGAGAATGTGCTCCAGCACGCCGAGCTTCGACACTTCCTTGGTCTTGAACGACTCGGGGTCGTCGAGCACCTCGCCGTCGCGGTTGCCGAGGATGTTGGTCGAGTACCAGCCTTCGAGACCGAGCAGGCGCGCTTTGAAGCCCGGCGCCAGGATGGTCTTCATGAGCGTTTGGCCGGTCTTGAAGTCCTTGCCGGCGATGGGCGTGCCGGTCTTCTTGGCCAGCTCTTGAATCGCCGGGAAGTCGACGCTGAGGTTCGGCGCCCCGTTGGCGTACGGTACGCCGAGCTTGACCGCCGCGTAGGCGTAGATCTGGGAGGGCGCAATGCCGTCGTCGTTGTTGCGCAGGCCTTCCTCGAACTTTTCGAGCGTCGAGTGGACCTCGGTCGGCCGGTGGTAGATCTCGGTCGAGCCGCACCAGACGGCGACCAGGCGGTCACAACCGTTTTCCTCTTTGAACCGCTTCATGTCGTCCATGAGCTGTTCGGCGAGTTCCATCTTGTTGGCGCCGGTTTTCCGGTGGGTGCCGTCGAGCTTTTTGACGTAGCGGTTGTCGAACACCGCGGGCATGGGCTTGATCTGCGACAGCTCGGACTCGAGCTCGCGCAGCAAGTCCTTTTCGAGCACGCCGGCACGAGACGCGGCGACGTACGCGTTGTCTTCGAAGATGTCCCAACCGCCGAAGCACATGTTGTCGAGGGTGGGCAGCTCGATGTAGTCGCGAATCGTCGGGACCCGGTTCTCGGTGCGCTTGCCGAGGCGAATCGTCCCCATTTCCGTGAGCGAGCCGATCGGCTTTGCCAGTCCTCGGCGGACCGCGAGGCAGCCGGCCACGAACGTAGTGGCCACTGCGCCCATTCCCGGCAGCAATACGCCGAGCTTGCCGGTCGCCGGCTTTACTTCAACACCTGGTTTAAGAGCCATCGATTCCTCCGTTGCGGCGTGGGTCGTCTGTTAGACCCTGTCGTTGCCAGGTCGGCCAGTAAAGGGTGTAGCCGTCCTTTGCCGCTTCTTGAACGGGACTTTCTACCAGCGGCTCCGTCGCAAACGCAAGCTGGGCGGGGCGCCGCTTGCGTGTCGATTTTTCACCAGTGAGAGCGGCTCTGGCGAGATTGGTCGGCCGGGGCCGCGCGCCGCGCCGCGGTGGTCGGCCGGGCGCTCACTTGCCGAAAACGGGTGCGATCGCGGCCGGATCGTCGGTCATGATGCCGTCGGCGCCCAGGGCGAGCAGCCGCGCCGCTTCGTCGGCATCGTTGATCGTCCAGAAATCTACCCGGATGCCGAGGGAGTGGCACCGGTTCACCAGCCGCTCGGTGGCGAAATCCAGCGGCCCGGCGCCCGTGGGGATCTGGGCCGCGGTGCCCCGCAGCACACCCAGGCGAGCGGCCGTCGGGCCGGCAAAGTACAGGGCCAGCACTTCGATCCGGGTCAGCGCGATGGCGCCGGCGTAGGCTCGACGTCGCAGGGCGGAAACGTTGCTTTCGTGAAAGCTGCCCAGGGTGACGCGCTCTTCGGCGTCGTGAGCGCGGATCAGGTCCACGACGGCGTCGACCATCGACGGTCGCGCCTGCTTGATGTCCACGTTGAGCGGCACGTCGGCGAATTCCTCGAGCACTTCGTCCAGGGTCGGCATGGCGATGCCGCGCCCGGCCCAGGGGCGCGAGCGGTCCGGGGCGACAAAGCCCAGCCCGGCGTCCCAGCTGCGAACCTCGTCCAGGGTCGAGTCGCGAATTCGCCGGGGAACGCCGGCCATGCGACCGCCGGTCGGGTCGTGGGACACCACCACGTGGCCGTCCCGCGTCTGGTGAACGTCCATTTCGAGGGCGTCGGCGCCGAGCTCGAGGGCTCGCCGAAACGAGGGCAGCGTGTTCTCGGGGCGCTCGGCGGCGGCGCCGCGGTGCGCGTAGAGCAAGGCCATGGGCCGTCTGGCTCCGAGGGGGGCGTTAGTCGGTGGACTCTTCGAGGTCCACGCCCACCGCTTCGCCGGGCAGCGGCGGCGGCTTGGGATCCGTCACCGAGAGAACCTCGAGTTCGTAGTCGAGGTCTTTGTCGGCGAGCGGGTGGACCAGCTCGACCTGGACTTTTTCGTCGTCGGCTTCCAGCACCCGAAACGTGACGTCGGTGCCGTCGGGGCCTTTGGCGGCGAAGGTTTCGCCGGCCTCGAGCTTGGCTTCCTTGGGAAACTCGGCCCGGGCAATGGTCTTTTGCGGCTTGAGGGCGCCAAAGGCGTCCGCGCTCGCGAGGGTTCCGACTTCCTTGGCGCCCTCTTCGAGGCCCGCCAGGACCTTTTCGAGGCCGGGCAGGATGGTGCCCGAGCCCTGGAAGTACTCGGCCACGCTGTCCTCGATCACGTCGCCGTCGGCGGACAGCTTGATCTTGATGCGTACCCGCATCCCGTCGTCGATCTTCACGATCGAAAACCTACCGCGGGGCGACTGGCGAGGTCTATGCGCCGGGGCCGCAGCGATCGCCAGTTTCTCTCGGTCCCGCGGCTACTCGTAGGACCCCGGTACCAGGACCACGCGAACGCCATCGCTCGCTCGCTCGGCGGTCAGGGCGCCCTTTGCCTCGACGCGCCAGCGCGACTCGGTTCCCGAGCCGGCGTCGGCGATGAGCGTGCCCGTGAGGGCGTACGGAAGTCGCGACTCGCCGGCCTTTTCCAGATCGGCGTTGGTGATGCCCACCGCGATTTCGACGACCGTGGAGCCGCTGGCCTGCACCGAGCGTCCGATGTCGACGGACCCGCGAGTGGCGAAGAACGGATCCGCGGCGAGGGTGTAGTCCAGGCGCTCGAGCTCGAGGTCGCGGGACGTGGGGTTCTCCACCTGGACGAACACGACAAGAACTTCGTCGGCGACCGCGACGTCGGCGCTGGCTCCCTGCTGAACGCCCAGGACCCGGACGTTTGCGCTGGGGCCGGCGCACGCGCTGGCGAGCAACACGGCGCAGAGAAGTAAGACATGTCGGGCAAGGTAAGACATCGGCTTCGAAAGATAGGTAATGCGAGGCCCGTGCCGCTGTCAACTAATTGACTTCACACGGCTAAATAAGCGGTACGCCGTGACCGGACGCTCACAGAGTGAACCGCGGTTAACACGGATGGTCCCGCGACGGGGACCGAATCCTGACGACGGGCGGGGCCGGCCGGTCACCGCTCGCCGGTGGCGCGGTCGGCCTGGCTTTGCGCGGCCGACGCCGGCCTCGGGGCTTGCCGGCTTCGAGTGGCCGCTGTTAGGTTCCCGCTTCGCATGGAAACTCCAGGCTTTTCCAACCAATGGCAGCAGCTGGCGAGCGCGTCCATCGCCGGCGAGCGGCTCTCGCGGGAACAGGCCCGCGCCGTGCTCGACTCGGGCGACGAGGAGCTGCTGGCCCTCGTTGACGCCGCCTACCGGGTGCGCCGCGAGTTTCACGGCCAGTCGGTCCACATTCACGTCCTCGAAAACGCCAAGCTCGGCGCCTGCCCCGAGGATTGCAGCTTCTGCTCGCAGAGCGCTTCCTACCAAAGCGACGTCGGCGAAGAGCCGATGAGCACCGTCGAGTCCCTGGTCGAGGGCGCTCGGCGCGCCGCCGACGCTGGCGCCTACCGCTACTGCATGGTCACGGCAACCCGCGGCCCGTCGCGCCGCGACCTGGACGTCATCTGCGAGGCGGCCCAGCGCATCAAGAGCGAGCTGAACCTGTCGCTGTGCGCGTCGCTCGGGCTGCTCAACGAAAAGAAGGCCCAGCGCCTCAAAGACGCCGGCATCGACCGGTTCAACCACAATCTCGAGACCAGCGAGCGGCACTTTTCGAAGATCGCGTCCACCCACACCTGGGCGGACCGCGTCGAGACCGTCAAGACGGCCCGGTCGGTCGGCCTGGAGACCTGCTCCGGCGGCATCATCGGCATGGGCGAGGACAAGGACGACATCCTCGACCTGGCGTTTGCCCTGCGCGACCTCGAAGCCGACTCGGTGCCGGTCAACTTTCTCGATCCGCGCCCCGGCACGCCTTTGGCCGACAGCGAGCGCATCACGCCCCGGCAGGCCCTTCGCACCCTGGCCATGTTCCGGTTCCTCCATCCGCGCTCGGATCTGCGTCTCGCGGGCGGTCGCGAGGTCAACCTGCGCACGCTGCAGCCCATGTCGCTCTACATCGTGAACTCCATCTTCACCGAGGGCTATCTGACGACCCCGGGTGCCAAGGCCTTCGACGACCACCAGATGATTCGCGACATGGGCTTCGAGCTCCTCGTGCACGGCGGGCACGCGTCGGCCCCGGCGCCGGAGGCCTCTGAGCCAGCAGCCGGGTCGGAGTCGCGACCTCGCCGCACGCATCTGCCCCTGGCGCAGGAGGCGTAGCGTGGTTCGAATTAACAGCGTCTACACCAAGGCCGGCGACCAGGGAAAAACCTCGCTAGTCGACGGTTCTCGGGTCGACAAAGACGACCCGAGAATCGATTGCTACGGCACCATCGACGAGCTCAACGCCACCGTGGGCCTGGTGCGCACGTCGCTCGAGCAATCGGAGTCCAAGGCTGCGGAGCGCCTGTTGCCGATCTTGCACCGGGTGCAAAACGAGCTGTTCAACCTCGGCGCGGTTCTCGCGACCCGCGACGAAGAGCGCATGGGCAAGCTGCCCCAGGTTGAGGCCCGCCACATCGAGGGCCTCGAGAGCGACATCGACGAGCTCAACGACGCGCTGCCGCCCCTCAAGAGCTTCGTGCTGCCGGGCGGCGGGTGGCCGTCGAGCTACTTTCACCTGGCGCGCACGGTCTGTCGCCGCGCCGAGCGCCTTGCCGTGCGGTTGGCGCGGTCGGAGCCCGTCGGCGAGTTCTCCGTGCGCTATCTGAACCGATTGTCGGACGCGTTGTTCGTGTTCGGCCGCTGGGCGGCGGCCCAGGACGGCTTCGAAGAGCCGCTCTGGGAGCCGGAGAAGACCTAAGCCAAGACCTAAGCCGCTCAGTCGCGCAACGCGGCCAGGGCGCGCTCGAGACCGTTGATGTCCTTGCGGTCGACGTAGGCGGCGACTGCGCCGGCGAGGTCGCCGACGGCGTCGCTGGTGGCGCCGCACGAAATCAGGTCGGACAGCTCGACTTCGATGGCCGCGGCGCTCGCCAGTCGCCAGTTCGCGTAATCGTCGACCAGTACTTCGAGGCGGCCGAGGGGCAGCCGCGCGATGTGGGCGCAGCCGACCAGCCACGGCACCGCCAGGGCCGGCAGGCAGACGAGGTCGGTCGGGTCGACGACGATGTGCGCCGCGATGCCCACGGCGCCAAGCGCGGCTTCGACGGCCGCGGCCGCGGCCGGTGTCGTTTTGATGGCCACCATGAGCAGGCCGGTGGCCCAAACCGCGACCGCAAGCCGGGCGACGGACAGGCTGGGGTCGATGTTTTGGCCGAGGCGGCGCGCCCCAAGGCGGCCAACGCCGACGAGCGCGGTGACGAGCAAGGGAAAGAACACCACTCCGGCGAAGTCGCTCAGTTTGCCGGTCACCGCCGCCGGCAGCAGGCCCGCGCCCTTGAGCCACCAGTCGTTGGCGGCGAGCAAGGCGAGGGCGGCGAGCGGAGCCGGGTGGAAGAATTCGCCCACGGGCAGGGCCCGGCGGTCGGGGCCGTCCTGCCCGGCAAGCACACTGAGGGCGGTGGCCATTCGTTGAGAGGCTAGCCTACCGTATACTGCGCGCCGTGGCAGACAGCTCGAGCAAGACGGACAAGGCGGCGGAGAAGGCCGCCCGCGAGCGATTCGCCGCTGCGATGCAGCAGATCGAAGAGGGCGCGTTTCGCTTCGGCTCCAAGTTGAGGGGCCAGGCCGGCATCTCGCTGGACGACCTGATGGATCCCGAGGGTGACTCGGTGCGGGCGATGGCCGACGTCGAGGGCGACGCGGGAGCGCTCGCGCTGTCGTTGCCGCTCGAACTGATCACGTTCGAAACCTGGCTGCTGGGCCAGGTCGGCGACGAAGACGAACTCGATCTCGACATCGGCAGCCATCGCGAGCACTGGTTCAATTTCGGTTGCTGCATCGGCGAGGCGTTGCGCAAGCGTCACGGCGGTCACTGGCTCATCGCCGGCGACGACCCCAAGACCTGGCGCATGGGCTTTTCGAAGATTTTGCTCGAGACGGCGCCCTTCATGTTCGCGGAGGCGCTGTTGCGGGTGGGGGCCTCGGCGGGCAAGCAGTTCGTGCGCGAGATCGAACGGCTTCGCGAGCTGCACGTCGCCCAGGCCGACAAAGACGGCGGCAAGGCGACCGACAAGTTCTCGCCGCAGCACTACATTCGGTTGCACACCATTCCGCTGGGACAGTGGATGGTCATGGACCTTCGGCTGATGACGCGGCTGTGGGCCCAGGCGGCGGCCAAGGATCTGGTCAAGCAGGTGCGGGTCAACGGCAAGCGGCTGGGGCCGCAAAACGAGCCGGTCGTGCAGCAGATCCTCGACGCGCTCGGCAAGCTCGACCAGGACAAGCCGGCGGGAGCCCAGGTGCAGGACCGTGGCCTGTTCGAAGCCATCAGCCAGATCGTCGCTCTGCGGCGAACGTCGGCGCCGCTGGCCATGGACGTGCTCGAGCAGTTCGTCATGCCGGCGGTTCACATGGGCGTGCCGGATCGATTTCCTCCGGTGGACGACGAAGACCTCGAGCACCTGCGCAAGGGCTGGGAGCTGTTTGCCGTCTTCATCGACATGGTTCCGTTCAAGCACCAGGCGAACGACGAGGGCTTTTTGGGGGTCGTGCCGCACGACGAGCTGGGCACCCCGTACGCCGATCGCAAGAACCTCGAGGTGGGCAAGGGCGACTGGGTGGTGCTCAATCCGAAGCGCTTCAGCCAGATCCTGCTCGACTTCGACGCCAAGAAGCTGCTGGCAAAGTTCGACGACTTTGCCGCGTACATGCGGCAGCATCCGGGAGCGCCGCGCCGGCCCGACAACGGTCGCTTTTTGGCCGAGACCGTGGTCAACGGCGTGCAGGACTTTCGCAACTGCGTGGTGGCCGCCGGCAAAGAAGGCATGGCGCTGCTGTTTCGCATGCTGCCGCCTCCGGGCTGAGCGGCCGAGCCCGGCTGCCGGCCGAACGGGCTATTTGTCGTCGAGGGGCTCGGCGGCCTCGGCGCTGTCGCCGTCGACGGCTTCGTCGATGGCGCGCCGGGCCACCTCGGGGCGAGGCAGCTCGATGGCGATCGGGTCGTCTTCGCCAGCCACGGAGACGCGAGCAATTTGTCGCGCCTCGTCGAGCGATAGCTGGTTTTCCTCGCCGCGAATCCACTCGCTCAGCTCGTCGGTAAGGCGGCGCGGACGCGGGGCACCGCCCATGGGATCCAGGCCGTAGATGCGCGCGTTTCGCCGGTAGGCAACCGAGCCGTAGCAGTCCTGCAGGTCCTCGCGCAGGTCGTCCATGGTCTGGTAGCGCTTGTCGCGGTCTTTGGTGAGGGCCCGCTTAATCAGGGCCGCCGCCGCGTCGGTGATCTCTACGTTGGGGTTTGCCCCATGAGGATCGGGCGGTTCGTCGTTGATCTGCATGGCCAGGACTTCGGCCGCCGCTTTGGCCTCGAAGGGGGGCCGACCGATCAGCATGTCGAAGAAGATCACTCCGAGCGAGTAGATGTCGGCCCGGTGGTCGACCTCTTCGCCGCGGGCCGCTTCGGGCGACATGTATTCGGGCGTGCCGAACACCGCTCCCTGCATGGTGGTGCCCTGTTCGTGTTCTTCGGCGGCCATGACCTTGGCGATCCCGAAATCGAGAAGCTTGACGAAGTCGTACTTCTTCTCTTTTTCGATGACGTAGCCGTCGGTGTTGTCCATTCGCACCAGCTCGCGACGACCTGGCCGCTGGATGAGCATGATGTTCTCGGGCTTGAGGTCGCGGTGAATGACGCCTGCGTCGTGAGCCGCCGCCAGTCCGAGCGCCATCTGGTTGGCGATGTTGATGGCGCGGTGAAGCGGGATTGCGCCTTCTTTTTCGATGAGGTCCTCGAGGCTTGTGCCCTCGAGGTACTCCATGACGAAGAAGACGCCGCCGTCGTCGAGCGGACCGAAGTCCGTCACGTCGACGATGTTGGGGTGGTTGATGGACGAAGCGGCCCGAGCCTCGCGCAGGAAGCGCTCGATCGCTTCCTGGTAGCGGGCGAAGCGCTGGTGGAGCACTTTGACCGCGACCTTCTTGCCGATGTAGACGTGCTCGCTGCTGTAGACGGTTCCCATGCCGCCGCGGCCGAGGATGTCCAACAGCCGGTAGTTCCCCACCTGGCGGCCAATCCGCTCCATGTCCCCGCGTTCTACGAGAACCGCCTGGTCGCGGGTGCAGAACCTCTCTTGCGCGGAGTATTCGGTGCCACAGCGAGGGCAGACGCGCATGCCTTCGTCAGCTTATCATGCGCCGATGGTCGGACGTAAAACCGTGCATCTGCTGGCGCTGCTCGCGTCGGCGTCGGCGTGCGGACCGTCGGCCACACCGCCGCCCAAAGGTCCGACTCAGCCCGAGCTCGGCCCCCCTCCTGCCGCCGATGCCGGGGCCGAGCCGCCGGCAGGGGCACAGGCGCCTCAGGCGGTAGGCCCGGGCATGAGCCCGACGAGCGCCATCGAGGTTTGCATGCCGGAGGGGGAACGAGCCTACTTGTCCCGACTGCGGTGCCCGGGTGGGAAACCTCCGACAGTGCTTGGTCGCTCGCCGGTGGCGCTCCAGCAAGCCGCCGTCGGCGCGGGCGACGTGACCGAGTCTCAGGGCCAGCGCGCGTCCGAGGCAGGGGAGTCCCGGGTACGCGTCGTCGACCGGTTTGACCTCGACTGCGGCGATGCGTCGCAGTCCCTGTTCGTCTTCCTCGACATGTACCACTGCCCGGCGCCGCCGACGTCGGCCGCGCCCAGAGGACTCGAGCTATCGCCCGAAGGCGCTGCCGGCGAGGCGGACGACGGTGTCGACGCGCCGCCTCCCGAGGACGAGGCCGAGTCGGTGCCGCCGGTCGGCACCGGGGCCGCCGAAGGCGAGGGCACCGCCCGGTGATCGACACCGCAACGGTTCAGTGCCCGTATTGCTTCGAGTGGTGCGAGGTCTACGTCGAGCCCGACACGAACGGCCAGCTGGTGCAGGACTGCGAGATCTGCTGTCGGCCCTGGAACGTGTTCGTGCACCACGGCGAAGACGGTGAGCTGCACGTCACCGTCGATCGCGCTCAGTAGCGAGGCCGTTACTTCTTCTTCCTGGGCGCGGCCTTCTTCTTGGGCGCGGCCTTTTTCTTGGACGTGGCTGCCGTCTTCTTTTTCTTGGTTGCGGTCGCCTTCTTTTTCTTGGCTGCCGCCTTCTTCTTGGCGGCCGCGGCGGCTTTTTTCTTGGGCGCCGCCTTCTTCTTGGCGGCCGCGGCGGCTTTTTTCTTGGGCGCCGCCTTCTTCTTGGCGGCCGCGGCAGCCTTCTTCTTGGTCGCCGCCTTCTTCTTGGCGGCTGCCGCCGTCTTGTTTGCGGCTGCCGCCTTCTTTTTCTTGGCGGCTGCGGTCTTGGTTTTCTTTGCGGCGGCTGTTTTCTTTTTTGCCGCCGCGGCCTTCTTCTTGGTCGCCGCGGCTTTGGGCTTGGCCGCCTTGCCCGCGGTCGCCTTGTTCGCGTCGGCATCGGCGTCGGTTGCGCCGGACGGCCGGGCGCCTACGCGAAACTTGCTGCGCGAAATGTCACCTTCCTCGTCGAGGAAGTACATGTACGCCGTGTCCATGTCGACGCCCGCGCGCTTGACCAGCTCGCGCCGCGTCCTCTTCCCGGATTTCTTGCGGGGGAGGCGCCACACTTCGCCGTCATCGATGTAGTAGAGATAGTCGGCATCGCGCTCGATGCCAAGTCTGGCGACCTTCTCGGCCATTCGCCTATGGTACCTCATGCCCGGCGAGGGCGAACGACCAGGACCTGGCTTTCGCAGTCGCCGACGAGGGGCTCTCCCTGAAAGTCGCCGTAGCGCTCGGCGATGTCGAAGCCGTTGGCGTCGAGCAGTGCTTCGAGTTCCGCGGGAAAGAACTTGCGCTGAGCCAGGCGCACGATGCGCGTGGGACCGCCGCCTTCGAGCGGTCGGTAGTAGAACCGAATGAAGGCGATCTGGCTGACCGGATCGTAAACGTGGTTGGTCGAGTACTCGACCCGCTGACCGGTGCGCGGATCCTTGAATCGGGTGCGTGCCCACCGGCGCCGCGGGTCGCGAGAGAGCCACCGCAGATCCGGGTTTTGCACGTCGAAGACGAGATGGCCGCCGGGTTTCAGGATGCGTCGCACCTCGGCAAGAACGGCCGCCAGGTCAACTCGCGTATAGAGGTGCTCGAACGCGTTGAAGGCGCTCACGACCAGCGGGGTCTGGAGGGCGAGGGGGAGGGAGCGCATATCGGCGCGGACCAGGGTGGCCCGGCTGCGGGCCGCCCGACCCAGGCGACCGACGCGGGTTCGGGCCCGCGCCAGCATCGCGTCCGATAGGTCGGTACCGACGACCTGGTGGCCTTCGCGCAGCAGGGGAACGGTGACCCGCCCGGTGCCGCATCCGAGCTCCACGATGGGGCCCTCGCCGGCGAGGCGACGCGCGAGAAGCCGGTAGAAGTTCACGTCGGCGCGCCGGCGCTTGTACTCGTGGTCGTACAGAGGGCCGTCGGCGTAGTGCTCGTGGGTGGCCGCCTCGAGGTCGAAGTCGTCCTCGTCGAAGGTGTCGAAATCGTCGGCCGACTCGCCGACGTCGGCCGCATCGCTGCCGGCGTCGGGGGCGGCGGCTTGGCGCGGCCCGCTCATCCGCCGGCGTTGTCGTTCGGAGTCGAGGAGCCGTCGGTGGCGCGGGCGCGTCGTCGCCGTCGGCCGCCGCGTCGCCGGCGACGGCGCCGTGGATCGCGGCGCCCGTTGGGCGTTTCTTCCCCCTCGCTCTGGCGCGAGCCCTCTCGCTCGAGCCGTTTCCAGCGCTCGACGTCTTCCGGGTCGCCCTCGGTGGCGACGTTGAGCAGCTCGAACAGGGCCAGGGCCTCGGGAAAGTAGTCGCGCCGCACCATCGCCATGGGTCGCGCTCTGCGTCGACGCGATGGCACCATTCGGCGTTGCGCAATCAGGATCTGGCGAGCCCGCTCCGCGTCTCGCCGCGCGACGTGCAGGTGGGCGACGATCGGCTGCAGCAGTTCGAGGACGCGGTCGTTGGCCTCGACCGGGCGTACCCCAGGCCGGAGCAGGTCGTCGATAACGAAGGACGACACCAGGGTGGCCAGCACCAGCGCGTTGCTGAGCTGGCGCTTCTCCGCGACGGCCTCGTCGAGCAGCCCCACGAGTCGCCAGGCGAGCTCGCGCCGCTTCTCCAGGGAGTCGGGATCGCTCAGGTCGTCGAGCGACAGGATCATGTCGAGGGTGGTTGCCGCCTCGTCGGTGGGATCCTCGCCCTGTTCGTCGTCGTCGTCGTCGTCGTCGTCGTCGTCGTCGTCGTGCTCGTCGTCGTCGAATTCGTCGTCGTCGTGCTCGTCGTCGTCGTGCTCGTCGTCGTCGTGCTCGTCGTCGCTGTCGTCGTAGTCCTCGTCACCGACGGCGTCCCCCGACGAGAGCGGTTCATCGCAGTCGAATTTCGGTTCGTCGTCGGTGAACAGCGACGCTAGCTCCGGCACGAGTTCCCAGGCTGTGCCGGTGCTCAGCAGGAGTTCCAGCGACCGGACCGCGGCGCCGCCGCGCATGAGCCGATAAAACTCCTCCAGAACCCGGGGAGCCGCGCACTTGTTGATTTCTTTTCGGTGCCGTACCAGCGCGGCGAGGGTTTCTTCCTCGATGGTGAAGCCGAGGCGAGCGGCAAACTTGATGGCCCGGAGCATGCGAACCGGGTCCTCTCGAAAGCGAACGTTTGGTTCGCCGATGGTGCGCACGAGATGGGCATTGAGATCGCTCATGCCGCCGACGTGGTCGATGACCTTCTGCTCTTCGACGTCGTAGAACAGCCCGTTCATCGTGAAGTCGCGGCGGTGAGCGTCTTCTTGCTCGGTGCCGAACACGTTGTCGCGGCGAATGAGCAGCTCGCTGTCCTCGTTGGCGTCGGCTCGCGGGTTGGCGCGGAACGTAGAGGTTTCGATGATCTTCGGGCCGAAGAACACGTGCGCCAGGCGGAACCGGCGACCGATGATTCGGCAGTTGCGGAACAGCTGCTTGATCTCGCGCGGGGTCGCGCTCGTCGACACGTCGAAGTCCTTGGGCTGGCGGCCCAACAGCAGGTCTCGGACACAGCCGCCCACCAGGTAGGCCTTGTACTCATTTCGTACGAGGCGACGAACAACCTTGTCAGCGTCCGCGTCGATCAGCTCGAGCGGAATCGACATGTCACGTAAATACTTAACATAACGAAAAAAGGGCCGGCAACTAGATGGTCTAGTCGCCGGCCCTTAGACAAAAAAAAGACCGCGGCGGCCGCTGGGGGGGGGGAAGGCCTTCCGCGGTCGGCCAGCAGCGCTCTCGCGCGTGGCCTGTGATGAAGTCACTATATATCTCTGGCGCCGCACTGCAACCCCCAAATTCCACGAAACTGTAAAAATTACAGAAACGCTGTGATTCCAGGTTGTTAGCTTGCCTACGAATCGAGGTCAGACGCCGGTCCGGAGTGGCCACCGGTTTCGCGACTAGCTCCTTTGAATCATTCACGATCAATTCGTATCTCACCCCACGGATCGAATCGCGAGGGTGAAGAGGCATCGAGCTCCAGCACGCCGTCCTCGATAAGCGGGCGATAGCCCTCGGCCGCCACCAGAACCGTGTAGGTTTTTCCGCGCGGAATGGGAGGCTGCATCGTGAACTCTCCCCGGCTGTTGGTCTGGCCGTACGACAGGGCCTGCTCGGCCAGCTTGTTCACGTCCAGCTGCGACCGGGTGATCTCGGGCTTGAGCGCCACGACGAACGCGCCGCGCACGGGCTCGCCGTTCGACGTATCGAGGACCCGGCTGTACACCGTAACGCCGCCCGGGCCGGCAGCGGGTGGGACGGGCGCGCCCTCGGGCGGCCCCGCCGGCACGCCGTTGCTGCCGAGGGTCGGCTTCCAGCCGGCCTGGGCAAGCGACACCAGGTCGTCGGCCAGGTCGATGGGCCGAATCAGTCCGACCTTGCCGACCACCTGATCGGTATCTCCCTCGGTATCGATTCGAAACGCCGTGGGCACCCCGATCAGATTGCCGGCCGCGTCGATGGCGGTTCCGCCGGAGTTGCCGTGGGCGATGGCCGCGTCGGTCTTAATAAAGGCGCGGCTCGTGCCGATGCGTTCGCCGGTCCAGCCGGAGATGCGCCCGGACGTCACGTGAATGGTGTTTCCGCCAACGCCCGGGTAACCGATGACGATGACTTCCTCCCCGGGCACCAGGTCGCGGGACTTGCCCAGGGGAATGGTCGGCCACGAAAGCGCCTGCAGGGGGCGACCGTCGATGCCCATTTCGCATTTGAGCAGCGCGAGGTCGAGCTCCGGCTTGATTTTGCCCGCGGCGGGGTTGGCCAGGCAGATGAGCTCCGGCTCCTGGTCGGCCGCGCGAAACAGGCCGATGGCCACCGCATCGAACAGACGTGATTTCGGCTGGTTATTGATGACGTGAAAATTGGTCAGGACGGATCCGTCACTCGACACGATGGTGCCCGAGCCGCTGGCCACCGGCTGAAGTCGCCCGTCGGCGGTCTTTTCCGCCGCAAGCACGAAGACCGACGCCGGCATGGTCGCTTTGACGACTCGCCCGCGGTCGGTGAGCTGCGCCGAGCCGGTCAACGGGACCAGAAACGCCGCCGCCAGGGCGGCCCACGCCGCGACTCGTGCAGCCGCCTGCAGCCTCTGGTTACCGCCGTTCATCTGGAACCCCCAATGGAAAGTGTGCGCTCAATGTGACCCGCGAGCAAATCGGCCTCCGGTGCCTCGCCATGAACTGTGACGACGTACAGGCGGCCGTCATTCACGGCCGCGTATTCGATGCCGGTCGCGACCTGGGGCGCATCGTCGGGAGTTGCGCTGGTGGCGTACTCGAAGCGCGCGCGAAACCACTCGCGATCGCCGAGCTGGACCGCGCCGCTGTCGGCGGTCCAGTAAAACTGCCCGTAGCGAGTGCGCCGCTCGAACGCCAGCCACGTGGGGACCGAGCGCAGCGCGGGTTGCGGGGCGATCATGACCTCGAGCCGCGCGAGGGGAAACTCGGCAGACTGCATCGATTGATGGAACCGCGTGGCGCCCCGAACGGCCGAGCCGTCGCCGGCCGGGGCTGCGCCAAACGCGAGTCCCGGACCTGCAGGCAGCGCGACGTCGGTTGGCGGCAGAAACCGGGCCGGGTGCGAAAAGCGGAGCCCGTCGCGCGAAAACTCGGTCATCGCCGGCGCACTGGCGACTCGAAAAGCCGCGGCGCCCAGGGCAAGAACCACGCCGGCGGCCACCAGCACCAGCAGGTCGTAGCGCCACCAAACACCGGGGCGCGCCGCGGTCGTATCGTCGTTCACGAACCTTCTCCTTGCGAATCGCCGGCGCCGTCCGGGTGATGCGGCGAGGTCGCCAGATGCCGGCGCATCAGCACGGAGGTCGCAAACAGGACGGCAGCGGCGAAACCCGCGGCGTAGACCACGCCCCGCCACGGCCGTACCTGCAGGCCGGTGGTCTTGACCAGGTCCTCGAGCACGGTGAACTGGCCGTTGAGAAGCGCCGCGACCATCAATCCGCCGAGCAGGACCAGACTGCGGCGCAGCGCCGACCCCGGGCTGAACTTGGCGACCCCCATGGCGTAGCCCTGGACGCCGGCGAAGCAGGCGTGGGCCAGGGTGGTGACCACGGCGTTGGCCGCGCCCGTGCCGATGAAGACCGTACCGTCGAGCCCCTGCAGGTACTGGTAGTTCTCGTGGGTCGCAAAACCGATGCCCGCGGCCGTCATGTAGATGATGCCGTCCATGGGTTCGTCGAACTCCGCCGACAGGTACACGCCGTAGCGCACGACCATGTACTTGCCGAGCTCCTGCGCGATACCGACCACCAGCAAAAGCTCGACCACGCGCGCCGTCGAAAACGGCCGCAAGGCCGCGCCGTCGCCGGCTCCTCCGACCGCAAGCTCGATGGCGAACTCCGACAGCGGCGCCGCGACGAACGCGCCGAGCACGTAGGCGCCGAAGACGAAATGCTTCGGCTCAGGCTCGAGCCGGTCCTGCACGTAGAAGTAGACCAGCCACAGCGCCGCCGGCACCGCGGCCATGAGCACGGCCACCGGTTTGCCGACGGTGATGGGCTCGTCGATGCCCAGCGCGCGCTCCACCAGCTGCGCGCCGAGCACGAACACGGTGAGGCCGATGATGAGGAGCACCTCGGTCGAGGCGACTGTGCGTATCCTGCTCACGCCCGTCCTTTCCCTTCGCCCGCCCCCAGCGCGAGCCCTCCCATCTTACAACGAGCCTCGCTTGTTCGAGGCGCGCGGCGCACGGTATACACGCCCCAATGGCCGCTTCCGACGACGACGTACTCACGCTCGCCCAGCTGGCTCGCTATCTACACCTGAGCGAGAAGACGGTCACGCAGCTGGTCGACAGCGGCGAGATCCCGGGAGTCAAGCTCGGCTCCGAGTGGCGCTTCCAGCGGGCCGCGGTGCGAGACTGGCTGGCCGCCCAGGCGACCCAGGCCGAGGCTCAGCTCGACGGTGTGGCCGACCCGGCCGAGCTTCCGCTCGGCGAGCTGCTCACGCAAGACGGCATCATCGTCGACCTGCGGGCGCGGGACCGGCTTGGCGTCATCGAGGAGCTTGCCGCACTGGCCTGGCGCCGAAACTGGCTCACGGACAAGCCCTGGTTCATCGGCCAGCTGGTCGAGCGCGAGGCGCTGGCGTCCACGGCCATGGAAGGCGGCGTCGCCTTTCTGCACACCCGGGCGCGGCACTCCGAGAAAATCGCCCGGCCGTTCATCATCGTTGGTCGCTCGTGGGAGGGCATCGACTTCGGCGGCCCCGACGGCGAGACCTTTCTGTTCTTCCTGCTTGGACTCAAGCACGACCGCATTCACCTGCCCGTGCTGGGGCGCCTGGCGCGCATCACCAAGAACCCGGCCACCGTGGCCAAGCTGCGGGCGACCACGTCGGTTGCAAAGATGCGCAGTCTGCTTCTGAGCGAGGACCAAAAAGCCATCGAAGGCAAGCTGGTCGTTCAGGGCGACGGCAAAAAGCCGACCATGGACCTCGACCTGCGGCGGCGCACCATCATGCAGCTCGCGCGGGCGCGCAAAGTCGACGAGGCCAAGAAGAAGAAAGCGGCGGCGGCCAAGAAAAAGGCCGCCGCGACCCGAGCCAAGAAGAAGACCGCGGCCGAAGAGAAGAAAAAGGCGGCGGCAGCCAAGAAGAAGGCCGCGGCGGCCAAGAAGAAGAAAGCTGTGGCGGCCAAGAAGCCGACCGTGCGCAAGAAATCGACCTGAGGAACCGTCGCGGCTGTCGCGCGGCCTCCGTTCTCTTGCGCGGACCGGTCAGCTGGGTGATCCTGCCGGTCGCGGGAGAACGCTGGATGTACATCATCATCGTGGGCGCCGGCGAGGTCGGCAGCTACCTGGCCGATATCCTCGTCGAGGAAGGGCACGACGTCGCGATCGTCGAGGTCAACGACAAGTTGGTCCGGCAGCTCGAGAGTCGCTTCGACGCCCTCGTCATTCAGGGCAGTGGCGTGAGCTACTCGACGCTGGAGCAGGCCGGCATTCGCAAGGCAGATCTGGTCCTGGCGGTGACCCACGTCGACGAGATCAATCTGATCACGTGTATGAACGCGGCCAAGGTCAACAGCCGCGCTCGCACGGTGGCCCGCGTCCGTCACGTCGGCTACCTGGTCGGCGACTCGGCGCTTACGCCGCGCGAGATCGGAGTGTCGCTGCTGGTCGGTCCCGAAAGAGCGGTGGCCGAAGAGGTCGTCAGCCTGCTGGGCTACGAGGGCGCCGGCCGCAGCTGGCCCCTGGCCAACGACAAGCTCCGCCTGCTCGAACTGCCGCTCGCCGACGATTCACCGCTGGTCCACGCGACCCTGTCGGAACTGCGGTCCGAGCTGCCCGAACCATCGCTCGTGGTCGGCATCAAGTGCTCCAACGAACTGCGGATTCCCCGCGGCGCCGATCAGATCAAGCCCGACGAGCGCGCGTACATCCTGACCACGCCCGACAACACCCGCGAGCTCTACATCCTGTCGGGCAAGCCGTGGCACCAGGTCCGCCACGTGCTCATCATCGGCTGCGGCAACATCGGCTTTCACCTGGCCCGCGAACTCGAGGTTCAGCACCTCTATCCCACGATCATCGAAAAGGATCCGGACCGGGCCAAGTTCGTCGCGCGCAACCTCAAGAACTCGATCGTGTTGCAAGGGGACGCCACCGACCCCGAGCTGCTTCGCGAGCAGCTGCAGGAAGTGGCCGACGCCGTCGTCGTGCTGCTCGAGGACGATGAAAAGGCGCTTTTGGTCGGGCTGTTCGCCCAGCACATGGGCGCCAGCAAAGTCATCGTTCGGTCCGACAAGCGCGCCTACGCCCCCATCGGCAACAAGATGGGCATCGACGCGTTGATCTCGCCGCGCCGGGCGGTGGCCGACGCCATCTTGCGGTTCGTTCGTCGAGGCCGAATTTTTTCGTCTCACATGATCGGAGACCACCAGGGCGAGATTCTGCAGCTGAAGTTGCCCGACGAACCGAAGAACACGTCGATCATCAGACGGCCGCTGCGCGAGGTCTTGTTTCCCGAAGGATCGCTGGTGTGCGCGGTGGTTCGACCGGAGGGGGTGGTCATCGCCAGCGGTGAAACCCAGCTCGAACCGGGCGACGACGTGCTCGTGGTGAGCAACACCGAGGGCGTCAAGGCCATCGAGGAACTGCTGAGATAGTCGATGCGCGCCGGCGTGATTCAGCGCGTGCTTGCGCGCTTGCTGTGGTTTGCAGTCGCGTCGCTTGCGGTGCCGCTGTTCGTGTCCGTGGTCTACGGCGACGGCTACTGGTGGTGCTTTGCCGCGCCCGGCGGCCTCGCGGCCATCACCGCCGCGGGATGCAACAACCTGCCCGCGGCCAAGGCGGCGCCCAGCGACTCGATGCGCCGGCGCGAAGGTTTCGTGTCGGTGGTGCTGGGCTGGGTCGTCCTGGTTTTGTTCACGGCGTTTGCCTTCGAGCTAACCGGCCTCTTTCCCACCTTCGCTCACGCGTTCTTCGAGTCGATGTCGGGGTTTACGACCACGGGGGCTACGGTGGCGACCGACATCGAAGCTCTGCCCGAGTCGGTGCTGTTTGCGCGGTCGTTCTCGCACTGGATCGGCGGCATGGGCATCATCGTGTTGTCGGTGGCGATCCTGCCCGAGCTCGCCGTTGGCGGAATGCAGCTTTTTTCCGCCGAATCGAGCGGCTTCGAGGCCGACAAGCTGGCCCCGCGCATTGCGCAGACGGCCCGGCGCCTGTGGACACTGTATCTCGGCATCACCCTGGGCCTCGCCGCGCTTTTAATCCCGGGGGGGATGACGGGCTTCGACGCCATCAACCACTCGATGGCCACCATCGCTACCGGTGGGTTCTCGACGAAGAACGCGTCGGTCGGCGCCTTCGACAGCCTGTACATCGAGATGGTCATCCTGGCCTTCATGTTCTTGTCGGGCATCAGCTTTTCGCTGCAGTTTCGGGCGCTGCAGGGGCGCCCGGGGCGACTGTGGCGGTCGGCTGAGACCCGCCTCTACACGCTCATTACCCTGGCGGCCATTGTCGCGGTAACCGCGGACCTGCTCCTCGAAGGCACGTTCGACACCCTTGGCGAAACGCTGCGGTACTCGTCGTTTCAGACGGTGTCGATCCTCACCACGACCGGGTTTGGCACCTACGACTTCGACACCTGGCCCGACTTTTCCCGGGCGCTGGTGGTGCTGCTGATGCTGATTGGCGGCTGTGCCGGATCGACGGCCGGTGGCTCCAAGGTCGTGCGCCTGTACGTGGTGCTCAAGCACGCCGGCGCGCAGCTGCGGCGCCTGGTTCGGCCGCGATTGGTCGATCCGCTGTACCTGGGCGACCGCGAGGTCTCGCGCGAGACGACCGAGGGCGTGCTCGGCTTCTACCTGCTGTACATCGCGGCCATCATGGTGGGCAGTTTGGTCATGACCGGGCTGGGGCTCGATCTGGTGAGCGGCACGACTGCGGCGATCTCCGCGATGAACTCCATTGGCCCGGGGCTTGGCACCGTCGGTGCCGCGGAGCCCTTTACCGAGGTGCCGGGGCTTGGCCTGTACCTGCTGTCGTTTGGCATGCTGCTGGGGCGGCTCGAGATCTACACGCTGCTGGTGCTGTTCATTCCGCACTTTTGGCGGCGGGGATAGCGCGGCCCGGAACGCGGCCCGCGCCGGCGCGTTGGGCGCGAAGGCGTTTCGGTGGAGCCGGGCGTCCGAAAAAGGATAGGTCGTGCCCCCCGGGGCCCGACCGCGTCGGTTTTTCGAACTCCTGGGGGCCTTCGAAGCCTACGAAACTCCTTCGAATCTGTTTTGTCACCGACCGAGACTGAAGTTCTCGTTTTGCGCGGTTATCTTTCCGCTCGCCGTGACAGGCGCTGATATGGCAATCGCAAACGACTTGCGATAGGCTGGGAACGTTGTGAAGCGCGGGCTGGCAATACTCGCCCTGTTCGTATGGGCCGGCGGCATCGAGCTGCTGCCGGGCCTGCATGCGGCCGCGCATCATTTGCTGCCCCACCATCACCACGACGGCGGCGAGCACGCGTGCGCGCATGAGCTGGATGTCCTGGACGACCGCCATGCGAACGAGCCCGGGAATGAACTCGCCGGGCGGGCATTTCACGCGGGTCACGACGACCAAGGTCACGACGACCACGCGGGTCACGACGACCACGCGGGTCACGACGCGCTTTCGCGTTCGGAACACGAGAGTCACGGCCACGCTGCGGGGCACGGCCACGGCCACTCCGACGGCGACGCACCGCCGCGCGAAACCGATTCCGACGCGCCGAAACACGGGGAAAACCCCCTCGAGCACGGCCAGGGGTCGGCCGAGCACGGCCAGTTTCTCCTCGCGTCCGCGCCCCCGCCCGTCGTTGTGCCTGCGCCCTCTCGCGTCGAGGTGCAGGTGGTTTCGGGCGCCCCTAAGCTTGCGCCAGTGTCGCGGCGTCCCGCGGCCGTGCGCCAGCGGGGACCTCCCGCGGTCGCCGCCTAGCGACTTCACCGGGAAACCCGTTTCGCCGGGCTTGCACCGTTTGCGGGGCGAGTCCGCCGGGCGTGTCTCGCTTGCGCTCTCGGCTTTGGCCGAGCGTTGGCGATGCCGACTCGGATCGCATTCAACGGGCCCGATGCTTCCAGCGCCGTGGTTGCGCGATGCCTCGTCGAGTTCGGGGCAGCGTGCGGCGAGCTATCTGGCACGGGGCACGTCGCTTCCTTCAAAAAAGCACGTCCCTCGAGTTGCGTGAGCGTGTCGCTCACCGCTCCGGGGCGCGGCGTTTAGCAACCTGACGGCTACGTCCGTAGGAGCAAGCTCACATGGGCCACGATTGGCGGCTCGTTTGCGCTGCACTCGCCTGCGCGTTGTCCCTGTGCGCACCATCGTTGGTGCTGGCACAGGCAGCGCGCGAGGGTGGGGCGCGCGCGGGCGACGAAACAACAATTCCAAACGAAGTTCCGCGATCCAGGCGATCGCCCGACGACGCTCGTGCGCACGAGCCTCGCGGCGACAGCCTGCCTGCGGTCGAGGGCGACGATCCAGACGAGGTCATCGTCGTCGATGGCAGTGCGCCGCTGACGCCGCTTCCGCCCTCGGCGCGCGCCGTCGATCAGCAAGCGCTGTCGCTGACGCCTCGGCGCAGCGCCGACGAGCTTCTGCGGCTCGTGCCCGGCTTGCACATCGCCCAGCACGCGTCGGAGGGCAAGGCGCAACAGTTCTTCTTGCGCGGCTTCGACGCCGTTCACGGCTCGGACCTGGCGGTGTCCGTCGCCGGGGTCCCCATCAACGAGCCGTCCAACGTGCACGGCCACGGCTACGTCGACATCGGCTTTGTCATTCCCGAGGTCGTGGCGGGCCTTGAAGCCCGAAAGGGTTCGTTTTCAGCCGACCAGAGCGACTTCGCAACCGCCGGCTCGGTGGCCTTCGAACTCGGGGTGCAGGCTGCCCAGCGCGGGGCTCGCCTGAGTTACGAGGCCGGCACCACGAACCGGCACCGGGCCCTCGCTTTGATCGCGCCCGAGGACGCCCCCGCCGCCACCTTTGTCGCGGCCGAGGCGCTGTCGGACTCGGGCTTTGGCCAGAACCGCGCGGCGCGGCGGGCGACCTTGCTCGGTCAGCATCGCTTCGAGCTCGCCCCGGGGCGCTTCGTCGACGTGACCGGGGCGGGCTATACGGCCCAGTTCGGCGAGCCCGGCGTGGCTCCGCTGGCGGCGGTCGAAGCGGGCGATCTGGGGTTTTACGACACGTTCGCCGACGACGCCGTCGGCCGCTCATCGCGCGCCCTTGCGGCAGCGCGTTTTCACAACGAATCGGACCGGCACGTCATTGACGCCCGCGTCTACGGACAGCTTCGCCGGCTCGAGCTGCGCGAGAACTTCACCGGGTTCTTGAGTTTCCCGGACATGGGCGACGCGCGCGACCAGGCCCACGACGCGGCGACCCTGGGGGCGACCCTGCTCGTTCACAGCGACCTGGCCCCGGGCCTGGCGATCGTCGGCTCCGGGTTGGCGAGAACGGATTGGCTCGCCCAATCCGAGGAGCAGGTCGGCATGGATGCCGTTGCGTGGCGCGAAAACCGCGACGTGCGCGCGCGCCTGTCCGCCGTTGGCGCCGGCCTGGCGGTTCAGCTGGCGCGCGGCCCCTGGAGAGCCGAGGTCGGCGGCCGGGCCGACGTGCTGCAGATTTCCGCCCGCGATCGCGTCTTCGATGACACCCGGCGCGACGCCACCACGGCCACGGTGTCGCCGCGGGCGCGGACCTCCCTCGAGGTTGCGCCCGGGTGGCAGGTGTTTGCCGCGTACGGCCACGGCCTCCGCTCTCCCGAAGCCCGGGCGGTGGCCCTGGGCGACGAGGCTCAGTTCACGACGTCGCGCTCGGCCGAGCTCGGTGTTTCGCGGCAGACCTCCGGCTTCACGGCCAGCGCTACCGGCTTTGGCGCGTGGATCGAAAACGAAGTCGTTTTCGATCACGTCGCCGGGACCACGCTGGTTCGCAATGCCACCCGGCGTCTCGGCGCCGAGGTCGCCGCCAGTTTCCGCGCGACGGACTGGCTCGGCCTGCGGGCCGATGCGACCTACGTGCACGCCCGGTTTACCGACTCGGGGTCGCCGGTTCCCGGCGTGCCGGGCCTGCTCGGCCGACTCGAAGCGAGAGGCCAGCGGGGCCCGTGGGCGGCCGGCGTGCTCGCCAGCGCCATGGCGCCGCGCGACCTGGCCTTCGGCGCCAGGGGCCAGGCGTTCGCGGTCGTCGATGCCATGGCCCGACGCAGCTGGCAGTCCTTCGCTCTCGAGCTTCAGATCGACAACCTCTTGAACAGCCAGTGGCGCGAGAGCGAGTTTCAGTTCGCGTCGCGTTTCGACCCGGCAGCGCCACCTTCGCAGCTGCCGCGACTGCACTTTGCACCCGGACGCCCTCTCGGGGCCCGACTTGTCGTGTCCGCGCGCTTTTAGGGCGCGGCGAAAGGAAACCCATGAAAGCCAACCTGTATGTCACAGCCCTTTGCCTGGCGCTTTGCTCCGCCTGCGGCGGGCGCGAGGCCGTTGTCGTCGACCTGCCTGTGGTCGTCGATACCGACCTCGTTGCGCCGGTCGAGACCGACCTCGGATACACGGTGACCCTCACGCAAGCGCGCACGGCGGTGGCCGACCTCGAGTTCACCATTCTCGGTGAAGAGCACGAGTCGATGGCGGCGCGCCTTTGGGATGCGCTCGTGCCCACGGCCCACGCCCACCCGGGCCACGACGGCAACGGCGAGGTAACCGGGGAGCTGCCGGGCAACTACATCGTCGACTGGATGCAGCCCGACCAGGTGCTGGGCGTCGCGGCCGTGCTGACCGGCGACTACAACGGGGCGAACTTCCTGTTCCGTGTCGCCGACGCCGACGACGGGCTCGCAGGCGACGACCCGCTGCTCGGCCACACCATGTACCTCGAGGCCACGGCGGTTCGCGACAGCGAGACGTTTCAGGTGCAAATCACTCTCGACCTCGAGGCCGGCACGCCGCTCATCGGCGCTCCGTTCGATCTCGCAGTGAGCGAGCTCGGCGACGACGTCATCGAGCTCGAGCTCACTCCGCTCGATCCGTTCGAGGGCGACACGGCCTTTGACGGCATCGACTTTGCGGCGCTCGATGAGGACGGCGACGGCGTCGTCGTCATCGAGCCGTACCAACCGACTCACAACGTTTTGCGGCGGGCCTTCGCCGCTCACGATCACTACTTCATCGACCACAGTAAGCAGGAGCCCCTCTGATGCGTACGTTCGTTCGATTTCCCCTCTTTCTCTCCCTTGCCGCTGTCGTTGGCACCGCCGCGTGCAGTGACGACTCCGACGACGGCCGCCTCGAAGTCGTCGTCTACGGCGAGGCCTTCATCGAGGAGGGCATTCCGGCCTCCGAGATGAGCGACGGCTGGTCCGTGGTGTTCGACTCGTTCCAGATCGAACTCGGCGAGGTCACCGTTGCCGAAGCCGGTGCCGCGCCCGCCCTTGAAGCACTGGCCTACAACACCTACGAAATTGCTGTTCCGACCGGCGGTGCCGGTCTGGCCGTGGCCGCGGGCGACGTGCCCAACGGAGCCTACAGCGAGGTCAGCTACCGGCTCGGCACGGTTCAGGTCAGCGGCACCGCGACGCGGGATGGGGTCGAAAAGACCTTTGACTGGACCATGGCCACGGAAACCCGGTACTCGGGTTGTGAAGGCATCGCGGTGGTGGATGGATCCACGGCGACCACCCAGCTCACGATTCACGGCGATCACCTGTTCTTCGACGATCTGGTATCGGACGAGCCGAACGTCGCGTTTGACCTCATCGCCCAGGCCGACGACCAGGGCAACGCCGACGGCGTCATTGCGATCGACGAGCTCGAGGCGGTCGATATCACCGCGCTCAACCGCTACCAGGTGGGCAATCTGACGAGCGTGACCAATCTCTGGGCGTTCATCGACGCGCAGGCGTCGCTGATGGGTCACATCGACGGCGAAGGTCACTGCAACAACGCCGACCGCGACTAACGCGCCCCCTCGCTCGAAGACTCGCGCTCACCAAAGTCGGCCCGCTCGGTGTTCCGGGCGGGCCTTTTTTCGCGGGCGGTTCAGGACCGGGGCCGCCAGCGGCGCAAAAGAAGCGCGTTGCCCACCACGCTTACGCTCGACGCCGCCATGGCGGCGCCGGCCATCATCGGCGTCAAGAAGCCGAGAGCCGCCAGCGGAATGCCCACGGTGTTGTAGACGAACGCCCAAAACAGGTTCTGCCGAATCTTGCGGATGGTCGCCCGCGAAACGTCGATGGCGTCGACCACCAGCGTCGGCTGAGGGCGCATGAGCGTGACGCCCGCCGTGTGCATGGCGACGTCGGTGCCGGAGCCCATGGCCACGCCAACGTCGGCGGCGGCCAGAGCCGGCGCGTCGTTGATGCCGTCGCCGACCATCGCGACCACGCGTCCCTCGCCGCGCAGGCGCTCGACCTCGGCGACTTTTTCTTCCGGCAGGACCTCGGCGTGCACGTTCGAGATGCCCAGGGCCGAGGCCGCGAGGTCGGCGGCTGCCCGATTGTCGCCGGACAAAAGGACTGGCTCGACGCGCGCGTCCCGCAGGGCCGCGATGGCGGTGGCGGAGCTGGGACGCAGGGTGTCGCCGACCGCCAGGCAGCCAAGGGCATCACCGTCGGCGGCGACCCACATGACCGATTGTCCGGCGTTGTGGATGCGCTCGGCGTCGTCTCGAAACGCATCCAGGCCTATGTCGCGCTCGCGCATCAGGCGCTCGCTGCCCACGAGCAGCGCTCGGCCAGCCACCGAGGCCTGCACGCCGCGGCCGGGCAGGGCTTTGAAGGACTCGGGTGAGCCGGTCTGCAGCTGCCGGTCGCGGGCCGCGCGTTCGACGGCCCGAGCGAGCGGGTGTTCGCTGCCGCGCTGGGCGCCGGCGACCAGGCTCAGCAGCTCGTCGCGGTCGAGCCCGTCGCGGGCGATGATTTCGAGAACGCGAGGTTCGCCTTCGGTGAGAGTGCCGGTCTTGTCGAACACCACGGCGTCGACCGCGTGGGCGCGCTCGAGGGCCGCCGCGTCCTTGAACAGGATGCCGGCGCGGGCGGCGGCGCCCGTGCCGACGATCTGCGCCGCCGGCGTGGCGAGGCCGAGCGCGCACGGGCAGGCGATCACCAGCACGCTGACGGCGTTGACGATGGCGGTTTCCAGGGACGCCCCGGCGATCAGCCAGGCGCCAAACGCAACCGCGGCAATGGCCACGACCACGGGAACGAACACGCCGGCCACCCGGTCGACCAGCTGCTGGATGGGGGCCTTCGAAGCCTGGGCCGTGCGCACGAGCTCGACGATTTTGGCCAGGGTGGACTGCTCGCCGACCCGGACCGCCTCTACCTCGAGCAGGCCGTCGCCGTTGATGGAACCGCCGGTGACGTTGTCGCCAACGCCGCGGGCCACCGGCAGGCTCTCGCCCGTGATGAGCGATTCGTCGACGTGGCTTTGGCCCGATACCACGCGGCCGTCCACCGGGATGCGCTCCCCCGGGCGGACGACGACGACCTCGCCGCGGCCGACGGTGTCGGCCGGTACCTCGATGGTGTCGTCGCCGCGCTTGACTCGGGCGGTCTCGGGGCGAAGGTCGAGCAGGGCGCGCAAGGCCTTTCCGGTGCCGCGGCGGGCGCGGCCCTCGAGCCATTTGCCGAGCCGAACGAACACGATGATGGCCGCCGCGCCCTCGAAGTACAGGTGGCCGCCGGTCGCGAGCATGGCGACCGACAGGGCGAAGGCCGCGGTCGTGCCCAGGGCGACCAGCACGTCCATGTTGGCGCCGCCGGACCGAAGCGCCATCCATGCGCCTCGGTAAAAGCGTGCGCCGGCCACGAGCTGTACCGGCGTTGCCAGGGCAAGCTGCGCCCAGCCGTTGAGCTCGAACGCGACGCCGACGGCACCCAGCAGCATGGGGAGGACGAGGGGCGCGGTGAGCAGCGCCGCGCCGATGAGAACGGCGAGCTCGCGCCGGGCCATGGCTTCGTCGGCGCGGTCGGCGGCGGTTTGCTCGGCCCGGGTCGAGGGCGCTCGTTCGGCAGAAAACCCCAGCCCCTCGACGGCGCCAACGATGGCGTCGAAGCCATACACGCCTGCGGTCGCGGCGATGGTCGCGGTCTCGTCGGTCAGGTTCACCTGGGCGGTGGCGACGCCGGGCACGCCCTTGAGCGCTCGTTCGACGCGCCCCACGCAGCCGGCGCAGTGCATGCCGCCCACGCGCAGCCGCACGGTCTCAATGGATCCCGCGTTGGCCTCGGGGGAGTGGGAACCGGCAACCGCCATACCCCTTTGATAAAGCTCTCCGCCGGGGCCAGGTCAAGGCCGGCCGAGATTTAGAGTGCTTACGCGCCGGGGCTCCGGCGGCAGGCCGTCGTCGGCCCGGCCGGTGGACCGCCCGCGGTCCGGCCGGCGGTGCACCCGGGCCGGAGGGGACCGCTTCGCTAGCGGACCCGGGGGATGTACAGCATGTCGTCGGGCTCGCCGATCTCGAGGTTCGAAAAGGTCAGCGTCTCCGGCGAGCCGCCCTTGCGGGCGCCAATGTTGTCCCGCTCGGTGGCGAACTTGAGGCCGCCGACGGTGGTCCACTTGCCGAAGGTGTAGGCCGATTTGCCCTCGGCGCGAATCAGCTCGACGAGCTTGGGCATCGCGTCGTCCTTGCCGATGTTGAGGCGGTACGTATCGGAGCCGACTCCCTCGGCAAACGTCATCTCGATGACCTCGCAGCCCTCGGGGCAAAACTCGTCGCTCGGGACCTCGCCGTCGTACTTCAGGTTCACGCCCGGGTCCTTGACCTTGAACGGAAGCGAGAGCAGGTAGGCGTCGGTCTTCCACCGGTTGAAGGCTTCTTCGATCATCTTCGGGCGCTGGTCGGAAGGCACGTTCTTGCCGTCCCACTGAGCCACTCCGCGCTCGCGCTCGAACAGGCGGTACATGGCCACGCCTTTTTCGACTTCGGACTTTTCGCCGCGTTCGACCGCCTCGACGGACTTCATGCTGGTGCTCTCGTAGCGGTGGCGGCCGTTCCAGCGGTCCCACGAGTGGTTGAAGCGACCCACGACCTTTCCGTTGGACTCGATGTCGAGGTCGAAGCGGAGCTGCTTGACCGCGTCCCACGCCGCCGCCCCGCCCAGGGCCGCCAGCATCTTGTCCGCCAGCTCCACGGCCTGGGGGTCGCGCTGGGACGCGTCCCAGCCGGCCGGTACGGGCTGCGTTTCGGCGGTTGTGCGCCCGGGGCCGCAGGCGAGCAGAAATAGCGAGGCGATGACCAGGGTCCACTTGCTCATACGAACCGGAGGTTTACGCGAAAGGCCCACCGAAGGAAAGTCGGCCGCCGCAAGCTTTCGAAAACTTGAGATCACCTGCACCGGCGCACCGGCGGGAAGTTGCCCTCGACCGCGCTGCCGGGCGAGCATGGCCACCGTGCGATTGTTGTGCGCGCTACTATCCATTGCCGCCCTCGGCTGCGGCTCGAGCGACGTGTCGCGCGAGCTGGGCGCCCGGTGCACGGCCATGGCCGACTGCGACGAACGCTGCTTGCCGCCCGACTCGGAGTTTCCCGACGGCTTTTGCACGGTGAGCTGCCTGTCCGACAGCGATTGTCCGACCGACTCGGTCTGCGTCGATGTCGAAGGGGGCGTGTGTCTGTACTCGTGCGCGGCCGATGCAGGCTGCGCCTTCTTGGGAGCCGGGTGGACTTGTCAGGGCGAAGATCGACAGGGCGAAGACGTCGAGGTGACCGTATGCATTGGCGACGACTGATCGTCCTCGGACTCGCGGCTCTGGCGTGGGGCGCGCTGGCGCCATCGCCGGCGGCCGCGCAGGTGTCCGGCCAGCCCATCCTCGAGGTCGACGACGCCAGCGGCGACGACGCGCCGGCCGGCACCTACGAAATCGGTGGATACCTGGGCCTGCGAGGCGGTGGCCGCGTGACTCCCGGCGGCGTTTCGCTGGGCGGTACCTTCTTGTACAGGGTGGCGTCGGGAATCTGGTCCGACAGCAGCGTGGGCGTGACCCTCGCCGGCACCGAGCCGGGCTGCTTCCTCGAGCGCGACGGCGAGCGGTTTTGCGACCACGGTGTGTTCGGCGGCAGCGGCCTGTCGGCCAGAAGCGGCATTCGTTTGTTCTTTGCCGAGAACCGGGGCGTGACTCCCTACGCCCGCACCGGGATTGGTTTCGAGTACATTGCCTTCGGCGACGACGGCCTCGACGGCGTGGCGATTCCGATTTACCTCGGCGCCGGCGTGCGCGCTCCGGTCGACGACCGGGTGTCCGTGGGCGGGGCCGCCCTGGTGCAGGCCGGCGTCGCGTTCTTCGACCAGCAGATTGGAACCGAGCCCTACGTCTCGCTGTCGATCATGGCGACCGTCGAGTTCGACCTGGACTAGAGACCTGGAACAGGCGGGCACCGGTCGCAGCCACCCGGGTGGGGTTCTTCGGACGACCCGCTAGCGCTCCAGCGCGTAGAAGTCGCCGGCCGAGCTCACCTCGAACTTCGGCCGAATCAACTTGCAGTTGAAGTCGAGGGACTCGCCCTCGGGGGCCGGAGCTGCAAATCGCGTCGGCACCGTGAACGGATCCGCGAGGGCGTAGCTGACGTCGAAGTACGGCATGTCTTCGAAGGCCGCGATGGTGATGGCGCTCATGGGCACGAACGGTTCGAAGCCGGTGATCGAAGGCGTCATGAGTTCGTCCACCATGACGTTTTCGCGCCAGTGCCCGTCGGCGGATCCCTGCTGGCCCGAGTTCTCCACCGGCACAACCGCCCCGGAGTAGGTGCCGCTGAGCGCTTTTTCGAACTCCTCGATGGCGAGCGGTCCGGTGAAGTGGGTGTCCGAGCCGGGGCCGTTGCGCACCGACGGGTCCTGGAGAAAGCCCTCGAACTCCCACAGGGTGCCAAAGCCCAGCACGTGGCCCATCTCGTGGAGGATGACCGTGCTCAGGATGCCCCGCTGCTCGAGCACGTCCAGGTCGTCGCTGTCGAAAATCATCGTACCCAGCAGCGGCGACTGATCCGTGTTGCGCAAACCGCAGGGGCCAGCAGCGCCGAGCGTTCGGCCCGGGCCGTCGATCGGCGACAGGTCGACGGTGATGGCGACGCCGGTCACCGTGAGCACGGGGCCGTCGAGCGGGCCGCCGCACTGAGCCGGGATCATGCCCGGGTCGAGGGCAGCGGGGGCCAGCGCGTTGGTGATAACGCTGGTCCATACTTCGACCGCGGCATCGAAGACCTCGCGCTGGCTCGGCGTCGGCTCGACGATGTAGAGAAGCTCGATGGTGAAGTCGCTGGATGGCGGCTCGGGTTCGTCGGGGGGCGGGTCGCCGGTGTCGTCGGACCCCGTGTCGTCCCCGGTCGAGTCTCCGGGGTCGGTATCGCCCGTTCCATCTTCGGTTCCCTCGCCGCCGTCGTCGTCGCCGCAGGCGGCGGAGAACGTCAGTGCGAGGCTCAGCGCCAAAATCCAAACAACGCGTGCGGCCTTCATGAACCCATGATGGATTCTGGCGAGTCGCTGTCGAGCGAGCGCCAGCGATACGCGGCTAGCGGCTCCTGTCTGTCAGGCGATGCGAAGACGCATCACGGCGCCATTTGCCCCGGCGGTCAGCGTGTGCAACCGCGCGCAATGCAACGGATCCGACGCTTCCAAATCGGCAAGCTGTCAATGAAGGTCGCGCTGTCGACGCGCCAGCCGGGCTCGCTCTTCGTCGTCGAGTCCGCCGTCGTCTGTCGCGTGCTCGTCGGCCTCGTCGCCGCCGTCTGCTCCCAGCTTGCCCAGGTGGCGGATGTCCTTGCCCTTGATCATAAAGATGACCTGCTCGGCCAGGTTGGTCCCGTGGTCGCCGATGCGCTCGAGAAACTTGGCGATCGACAGCACGTGAATGCCGCGTTTGACCTTCTTCGCGTCGGAGCGCATGACGTCGACGACCTCGCTGCACAGCGACTGGTACAGGTCGTCGACCTGCTGGTCGCGCTCGACGACCTCGCGGGCCAGCGCCGGGTCGGCGTTGACGAACGCGTCGATGGCATCGCGAATCATGCTCTCGGAAAGCTCCGCCATGCGCTCGATGACGGTGAAGGCGGCCAGCGGCGGCTTGGTCCGCAGCGCCAGGGTTCGCTCGCAGATGTCGACGGCGAGGTCGCCGATGCGCTCGATGTCGGTGACCATCTTCAGGGCGATGGTGACGAACCGCAGGTCGCTGGCAACCGGCTGGCGCCGAGCAAGGATTCGCAGGCACAGGTCGTCGGTTTCGACCTCGAGGCGATTGACCTTGTGATCGTCGCCGATGGTTTGCTGCGCCAGCTCGAGGTCTTGCTGCAGCAGCGCGCGGGTCGCGTTGGCGATCATCGACTCCACGTGGGCCGCCATGTGCAGGATCTGGTCGCGGACGGTCGCGAGCTCGGCTTCGTACTCTCGGTCGGTGTGGCGTTTGCCTGATTTTCGGAAGCGAGCGGACATGGAGCGAAGGGCGGCGTCGGTGGCGCCGTCGTATCGCGGCGCGCTAGCCGAATTTCCCGGTGATGTAGTCTTCGGTTTGCTGCTGGTGCGGAGCGGTGAACAGTTCGTCTGTATCAGCGTACTCGATCAGCGCGCCCTGTAGGAAAAAAGCTGTCCGATCCGAGACGCGCGTCGCTTGCTGCATGTTGTGAGTCACCACGACGACCGTGTAGTCATCGCTGAGTGTGTGAATCAAATCCTCGATTCGCGCCGTCGCGATCGGATCAAGCGCCGAGCAGGGCTCGTCCATGAGAATCGCCTCGGGCTCGACCGCGAGGGCGCGCGCAATGCAAAGGCGCTGTTGCTGACCGCCCGACAAACTCGCGCCAGGGCGGTCGAGCCGATCCGCGACCTCGTCCCACAGCGCTGCCTGGCGCAGCGACTGCTCGACGATCTCGTCGGCCTTGCCGCGCGCGAGGCGACCGCTGAGTTGTAAGCCCGCGAGAACGTTGTCTCGCACGCTCATCATCGGAAACGGGTTGGGTTTTTGAAACACCATGCCGACCCGTCGGCGCAACAGCACCGGATCCACCGACTCGTCGAAAATATCTTCGCCGTCGAGCTCGACCGCCCCAGCCGCGCGCGCGCCGAGCACGAGTTCGTGCATGCGGTTGAGGCACCGGATGAAGGTCGACTTGCCGCAGCCCGACGGGCCGATGACCGCCGTGACCTGGTTCCTCGGAATGTCGAGGGTAATGTCGTCGAGCACCTTGTGCTGGCCAAACCAGGCCGACAGGCTGCGGGCTCGAAACTTCGGGGCGCCTGTTTCCGAATCGGAGGTGGGCATTAGTGTGTTCTCGATTGGTACTTGTTGCGCAGCAGAATGGCGGCGAGGTTGAGAGCCATCAGCACGACCAGAAGCACCACGATGGCCGCGGCGGCGTTGGCCCGAAAGTCCTTGTCCGGCGAGTTCGAGATCCAGTTGAAGATCTGAATCGGGAGTACCGTGAACTCCGAGCTCAGGCTGTCGGGCAAGAAGGTGATGAAGGCGACGGCGCCCACGACGATGAGCGGCGCGGTTTCGCCGATGGCACGCGACACCGACAGAATCGAGCCGGTGAGAATGCCCGGCAGCGCCATTGGCAGCACGACCTGCCGAATCGTCTGCCACTTGGTCGCTCCGAGGGCGAACGCGCCCTCGCGCAGGTCGCCGGGAACCGTGCGCAGTGCCTCGCGCGAGGCCATGATGATGATCGGCAGGATGAGCAAGGCCATGGTGCAGGCGCCTGCCGCGATGCTGTTGCCGAGGCCGACCACGCGCACGAACAGCTCGAGGCCGAGCAACCCGTAGATGATCGACGGCACGCCCGCCAGGTTGGCGATGTTGACCTCGACCAGGTTGGCCAGTCGCCCGCGGCGGCTGTATTCCTCGAGGTAGATCGCGGCGCCCACGCCGACCGGCAGGGCGATTACCGCGGTCAGCGCGATCAACAGCAGGCTGCCGACCAGAGCCGGATAGATGCCGGCGATCGTGGCGTCTCGGGACGGAAAGCCGGACAGAAACGACAGCGACAGCCGCGGCCACGCGTCCGCCACCACGTCGCCAATCAAGATGGCCAGCATCGCCAGGGGAAAGACCAGCGCGATCAGGCAGATGCCGATGAACACCTTTTCTCCGGTGCGCTTTTTGGGGCCGTGCATCAGGACTCCATGCGCTGCCGCAGGCGCCGGGCCAGGCGCTGGCTGAGGTAGTTCATCGCGAAGGTCACGGCGAACAAGGCCGCGCCAACCGCGAAGATCGTGCGGTACTCGAGGGTTCCGGTGGGAACGTCGCCTTTGCTCACCTGCACGATGTAGGCGGTCATGGTCTCGATCGGCACCCGCGGGTCGAGGGTCAGCCGCGGCTGCTGGCCCGCCGCGATGCTCACGATCATGGTTTCGCCGATGGCGCGCGAGACGGCCAGGGTAACGGCCGCGGCGATGCCGGAGAACGCCGACGGCACCACGATGCGAAAGATCGTGCGGAGCTTGCTGGCGCCCAGGGCATAGGCCCCCTCTCGGTAAGCGTCGGGCACGGCGTACAGCGCGTCCTCCGACAGCGACGAAATCATGGGCGTGATCATGATGCCCATGACGATGCCCGGTGACAGGGCGTTAAAGCCCGCGAGGCCGGGAATCACCGCCTGCAGAATCGGCGTGAGAAACACCAGGGCGAAGTAGCCGTAGACGATGGTCGGAATGCCGGCCAGCACTTCGAGAGCTGGCTTGAGCACCCGGCGCGCTCGTTGGCTGGCGAACTCCGACAGGTAGATCGCCGACAGCAGGCCAAAGGGCAGGGCCACCGCGATCGCGATGAGCGAGGTCAGTACCGTGCCCGACAAAAGCGGCAGGATGCCGAAGTGTTTGTCGGCGAACAGCGGCGTCCACTGGGTGTCGGTGAGAAAGTCGCCGAGGGAGACGTCGCGAAAGAACGCCCAGGTTTCGCCCAGCAGGACCGCCAGGATTCCGACCGTGGTCAGAATCGACACCACACCGCACGCGGCCAGGGCCAGCTCGATGAGCCGTTCGCTGGTGGGGGCCGCGCGGCGCGGCGACCTGGGTGGGGCGGGCGGGGGCGTCATGGGATCGGCGGGGCGCCAGCCAGGGTATCAGGGAGTGCGGGGCAGCAGTTCTTCGACGCTAACACCGACGTTGGCGCCGGTGCCGTTGAACACCGAGCCCGGCTTGCGGGCCGCAAAGCGCTGCAGCGTCAGATCGTAGGCCCGGTCGGGCAGAGGAATGTATCCGACGTCGCCGATGAGTTCGCGGCCGGTGCCGACGTAGAAACGCACGAAGTCGGCGACGGTGGTTCGGAGGGCGCGGTCCCGATTGACGTACAGGAAGATGGGCCGCGACAGGGGCTGGTAACTGCCGTCGGCCACGGTTTCGAAACTCGGGGTGACGGCAGCGCTGCCCTCGTTGGCGCGAACGGCGATCACCTTGAGGGAGTCGCGGTTCTCGGCAAAGTAGGCGAAGCCGAAAAAGCCGAGAGCGAGGCGGTCGGTGGAAATGCCCTGGACCAGGACGTTGTCGTCTTCGCTGTTGGTGAAGTCGCCTCTGCTCGAGTGTTCCGTGCCGACCACTGCCTTGGTGAAGTAGTCGTAGGTTCCCGAGGCGACCCCGGCGCCGAAGAGATGGATTTCCTCGTCGGGCCATTCGTCGCGCAGATCCGACCAGCGCGTGATCTTGCCCTGGGCCGCGGGTTCCCACAGGCGCTTGAGCTCGGCCACCGTCATCGCGTCGACCCAGTCGTTGTCGGCGTGGACGACCACGGTGATGCCGTCGTAGGCGACCGGCAACTCGATGTACTCGACGGCGTTCTTCGCGCACAGCGCCACTTCCGACGCCTTGATGGGGCGAGAGGCGCCGATGATGTCCCGCTCGCCGCTGCAGAACTTCTTAAAGCCCCCGCCGGTGCCGCTGACGCCGACGGTCAGTCGGGCGCTCGATTTTTTCTGGAACGCTTCGGCAACGGCCTGGGTGATTGGAAAGACCGTGCTCGACCCGTCGATGCGGATGACGTCGGCGTCGCTGCTTTTGCTGCCGCAGGCGCCCCCGGCGACCGCGAAAGTCAGGATCAACGCGCCCGACAGCCGGGGCATGCTTCGGTGGCGAGCCACAGCCTGGTGACGCTAGGCCGTTTCTGTGACAGTCAGTTGACGGCCCGGCAACGATTGAACGCCGCGAGGGGCCGGCGCTGTACGTTTTTTCCGGGGAATTTCTCGGTGTTACACGGGCGGCCGTGGCCGTTCCCCGGCCTCGCGCCTTTGCGACGAGCCTGTCACGTGGTGGCCGCCTGGGCCGTTGCCACGGGCAGCGTCAGCCAAAAGCGCGTGCCTCGCGGCATGGCGGGCTCGCAGCCAACCTGGCCACCGAGGGACTCGACCAGGTGCTTAACGATGGAAAGCCCCAGTCCGGTGCCGCCGAGCTCTCGCGAGCGGCTCGCGTCGACCCGATAGAAGCGCTCGAAGATGCGCTCCCGGTGCCGCGCTTCGATGCCGGGGCCGTCGTCGGCCACCTCGATGCGCACGTTGTCGTCGACCACGGCAAAGCTGACCTTCACGTGTCCGCCTTCGCGGTTGTACTTCACCGCGTTGTCGACCAGGTTGACCAGCACCTGGTCGAGGGCCGCCGGGTCGGCCAGGGCGCTGACCTCGCCGGCGGCGTCGATTTCGAGGGCGACGCTTCGGTCGGCGGCCTTGTCGGCGACCAGCTCCATGGTGTGGTTCACGGCCTTGCGAACGTCGACGGGTTGGGGCTCGAGCCCGTAGCGGCCGGCTTCGAGCCGCGAGATGTCGAGCAGGTCGCCGATGATGACCGACAGGCGTTCGGCGTGGCGCATCAGGGCTTCGAGGCTGCGTCGCGCAAAGTCGGCGTCGTCGATACCGCCGTCGAGCAGCGTTTCCACGTTGGCTCGCACCACGGCAATGGGCGTGCGCAGCTCGTGCGACACGTTGGCGACGAAGTCGCGCCGCACGCGCTCGAGCCGGCGCACCTCGGTGACGTCGTGCAGAACGAGAATGCAGCCGCCGCCGCGATCCGGGGTTGCGGTGGCCAGCAGGCGCAGGCCGCGCGACTGCAGCTCGAATTCGGTGGTGGCGGTCTCGCCGCGCCGGGCGTTGGTCGCGATGTCCTGAAGCTCGGGGGCGCGCACGGTTTCGAGCAGCGTTTGCCCGAGCGGGGGCTCCTCCACGCCGAGCAGCTCGATCGCGGCCGGGTTGACCATCTCGATGCGCAGGTCCGCATCCAGCGCGATCACGGCTTCGCTCATGCCCTCGAGGATGGCTTCGAGGCGGCCGCGCTCGCTGGCCAGGTTGTTGACGGTGTTTTCGAGTTCGTCAGCCAGGCGGTTGAGCGAGCCGGCCAGACCGGTGAGCTCGCTGCCGGCGGGCACCGGGATCCGCAGTCCCGCGCCCGACGAGAGCGCTCGCGCGTTTTCGACCAGCGCGCGAAGCTGCCGTGAGATGAGCTGCGAGGCCAGGGCGCTCATGGCGACCGATACGCCGACGGCAATGAGGCCAGCGAACACCAGCAACACCACCAGTCGGCCGCTGGCCTTGTCCACCGAGCGCAAGCTCGTGCCGGCCCGGATGACCGCGCCGGTGTCGGTCGGGACGGCGACGTAGATGGTTTCCTCACCGGTGGTCGCAGACATGCGGCGCGAGCGACCGACGCCCGCTTCTAGCGCGCGCGTAACTTCGGGACGGTTCGAGTGGTTGTCGAGGCCGACCAGGTCGGTCGCGGGAACTTCCGAGTCGCCCACGACCTCGCCGTTGGCGGCGATAAACGTGATTCGCGCGCTCGTCGTGGCTCCGAGCTTGTCGGCTTCGGCATCGAGTTCGCGGCGGCGCTCGAGAGTGATGCCGTGGTGCCCGACCGTGAGCAACAGGGTGTGCACCTGCCTTTCGAGCTCACCTTCGATGCGAGTTTCGAGCTCGCTGCGCAGCTCGCCCTCGAGGTACACGCCGCCGGACACCACCGCGGCGACCACCAGCACCACGGAGACGAAGAACAGGCGACCGCGAAAGCCGAGTTTCACGCTTCGTCGTTGGGCTCGGAGCGGAAGCGGTAGCCGACCCCGCGCAGGGTTTCGATGTAGCTACCGGCGGGCCCGAGTTTTTCGCGCAGTCGCTTCACGTGCGTGTCGACCGTGCGGGTGGTGACGTCGGCGTGAATGCCCCAGACGTCGGCGAGCAGAGTGTCGCGACTCTGGGCGCGCCCTTTGCGCTCGAGAAAGGTCGCCAGCAGCTTGAACTCCAGCGCGGTGAGCTGAATCTCGGTTTCGTCGACCCACACGCGGTGACCCGACGGATCGATGCGCAGGCGCCCGAAGGCGAGCGGCTGTTCTTCGCCGGCCTTGGGCTCGGCTCGCCGCATGATGGCCCGAATGCGCAGCATCAACTCGCGCACCGAGAAGGGCTTGACGACGTAGTCGTCGGCGCCGACCTCGAACCCGACCACGCGATCGATCTCTTCGCCCTTGGCGGTGAGCATGATGACCGGCACCGCGCGCGTCTTTTCAGTGCTGCGAAGGTGGCGACACACTTCGGTGCCCGGCACGTCCGGCAACATCACATCCAGCAGGACGAGGTCGGGAACGGGCTCGACCCCGGCGCTTTCCATCGCTTCCGAGCCCGAGGCCGCCAGGCGGGTCTGGTAGCCCTCGCGCCGAAGGTTGAAATCCAGGGTGGACAGGAGGTCTTGCTCGTCTTCTACGACGAGGATCAAGCCGGACATAGGCGTCTCCTTACCACGGGTCTGTATCATCAATGTGACACTGCAGCGTCCAGTGGGCCGGTCGGGACCACCCCGCCCGGTCGGCACCAGAGTGCCTCATGCCCCTGACGATGCCGGCCCGGCGGAGCCGTGGCCAATGGCTGCTAAGGTGGCCAAAGCAGTATGGCCACCTACGCGATCGGCGACATTCAGGGCTGTTTTGCCACGTTCGAGCGCCTGCTCGAGCGCATTGATTTTGCACCCGGACGGGACCAACTCTGGTTGGTGGGCGACCTGGTCAACCGAGGGCCCCGGTCGGTCGACGTGGTTCGGTGGTGTGTCGAGCACCAGGAATCGGTAGTGGCCGTGCTCGGCAACCACGACGTGCACGTGCTTGGCGTTGCGTTCGGTCTGCGCGACTGGCGGGGCCGGGATTCGGCCGCCGACGTCGTCGACGCACCCGACCGAAAGCGCTTAATCGACTGGCTGGTGCACCGGCCGTTTCTGCACAAGGTTGGCGACACCGCGATGGTGCATGCCGGCTTGTGGCACGGCTGGACCATTGATGATGCGCGCGCCGAGGCGGCCGAGGTCGAGCGTGCGCTTCGCGCCGACCCGAAGCGATTTCTGCGAAAGCTGTTCGAAAAGAAAACTCGCTCGTTCGAACCTGGCCTCGCCGGAGGTCGACGACGGCGCGCGGCCGCGGCAGTGTTCACGCGCCTGCGGGTGTGCGATCGGCAAGGTCGACCCGACTACGAGTTTTCGGGGGCGCCCGGAGCCGAGATCGGACCGGAGCGAGTGCCCTGGTTTCAGGTGCCCGGGCGCCGGTCGACCGACAGCCGGGTGCTCTTTGGTCATTGGTCGACGCTGAATTTGCACCGCGGTGACGGTGTGGTGGCGCTCGACACCGGCTGCGTTTGGGGACGAACCCTGACTGCCTTTCGCCTGGAAGACGAGCAAGTCTTTCAGCAGCCAGCGATTGAGGGGCGCGAGGCGAGCCCTTAGGATTTGCTTTGGCTCGGTCGTGCGTTGGGCGCGTGACGGTTTCGCCGCAGACAGTTGCAAACATACTTGTTTCTGGTTTGGTTCTGCGAGCTTGACCCTGTCACACACACTTTGCAGGCGTGCATTTGACACGTCACTGCCGGTCGATAGTTCAGTACGCGACCATGGCTCGGCAGGCTACCAATCCCGACTACGGTGCAGTCGGTCCCATCCGGGTGACCGTGCTCACCGCCAACGGAGCGCCATCGACCGAGCGGTGTGTCGAAGGCCTCGTGCGCGAGGTCATCGACGTGTCGTTGGAGACGCCGGAGGTACTCGAAGAGCCACCGGAGGACGAGCGCAGCGTGGTCGTCGTCTGGCTGCCGCCGGGCGTGAACGCCGATTTCTACGAACGGGTTGTCGAGTGGGTAAGCGGCGCCAGCGAGCCCGTGGCCGTGTTGGGGGTGGGCGTGGAGTCGCAGACTCATGACGCAGAGACGGCGCTCGCCGCGGGATTCGACGACTTCATGGCGAGCCGTTTTTCGCCGCGTGAGCTGGCCGCTCGCGTGCGCGCGCTGCATCGTCGCATTCGTTTGGTGCCGTCCCAAAGGCGCGATCGCCAGCGCTACGGTCGCTTCGTGCTCGACTCCATGGGGCACCAGCTGTGGATCGACGGCAAGTCGATTCCGCTCACCGCCACCGAGCTCGGGGTGATGTCGGCGCTCGTTGGCGCTCGGGGCCAGGCGCTGCCGCGCGCGCGCATTCTCGATTCGGCCTGGGGCGACGGCAACTTCGAAGTAAGCGAGCGCGCGGTGGACAACGTCATCTTGCGCCTGCGGCGCAAGCTGGGCGACCCCGGCCTAATCGAGACCGTTCGCGGCGTAGGGTTCCGGCTGGCCAACTCCTGAGTCGGAGTCGCCCAGGGCGGCGGCTGTCCGGGCCTCGCGCAGGGCGACGCCCTCGCGCATGCCCGATTTCACGACCGTGATCGTATCGTGGCCCAGGGCGTCGAGCAGGGTCTCCATGATGCCCACGGCAATGGGCGCCGTGCTCAGGCGCGACGGCTGAACGCCGCGCTCGAGCAGGTCGCGGTCGGAGGCTTCTCGCGCCCAGGTCGCCGCGCTGACCAGGTCGTGGCGGCAAAGCTCGCGCGGCAGCGGGCTGTCCGGTTCCTCACCGGCGAGTCGATGGACCGCCCGCGCGGTTCCCGATGCGAACAGCATTCGGGTCGGGCGCAGCTTGCGCACCGCGGCGACCAGCGGCTGGGCCGACATGCGAACCACGCTCGCCATGGCCTCGGCGCCGTCTTCGTCGAGCCGCCCCACAGCAAACGCGTTGTGCAGGCGCTCGACCCCAAGGGGCAGGCTGGTCGAAAACAGCACCTCGCGCCCGGTGCCGACGGCCGCGTAGATGTAGCCGGCACCGACGTCGAGCACGGCGACCGGTTCGTCGTCCGCGCACGTCACGTCGGACCGGGCGCCCCGGTAGGCCAGGGCAGTCTGCTGGGTCGATGACAGGACTTCGACATCCACGCTGTGCAGGCGCCGAACGGCGGCGCAGAACACGGCGCCATTGACCGCATCGCGAATGGCGCCGGTGGCGACCGCGACCAACCGGTTCGCGCCCAGGTGCAGCGCTGAATCGCGCAGCCGCCGCACCGCGTCGAGGCCGTTGCTCCAGGACGCATCGTCGATGACGCCCGTCGCCGTGTTGCGGCCGCCGAAGCGGACGATCTCCCGCGCGCTCGAGAGCCGGCGCACGCGCCACTGGGAGGTGACACGGGCGTGCAGGAGCTGAAATGAGTTTGCTCCTAAATGCAGGACCGCAACGTCCATAGACCCGAAAACATATAGGACCGATGTGCCGAGACGGCACGCGGTCGGTGAACAGTAGGTGAAGCCAACTACGAGTCAGCCGACATGGCGCTCGCTGGCGCTGGCGTAGGTGCCGGTGCGCGCACCGGAGATCCACTAGCTTCGCATGCCCGCTCCAGTACGTCGAGCAGGGTGTCTAGGCTGGGGCGTTCGCGCGGATCGTACGAAATCGCTCGGTCGACCGCCGCGGCAACTCGAGGAGGTGCTCCGGGACAGGCGGATGCGAGCGGGCCGGCGGGCGGCAGCTCGCCGTTGGTGAGGCGGCACAGGATGGGGGCTTCGGCGGTGGGCCGACGGCCAGCCAGAAGCTCGTACGCCACGACGCCGAAGCTGTACACGTCGCGCTCGCTGCCCGTGGATTCGCCGTCGACCAGCTCGGGAGCCATGTACGCCGGCGTTCCCAGCAGCTGGCCAACCTGCGTGAGCAGGGCCGCGTCGGCCGGGTCGCCGCCGCCGCTCTCGGCCGGGGCGCCGCTCAGTCCTCCCACGCGGTTGTGCGAATCGGCCGTCGCTTCGGGGTCTACCGTGCCCAGCGCCGATCGGGGCGGCTGCCGCACGAACGGGCCCTCGGGCAGAGTCGGCGCGGTTTGTTCGTCGTTGGTCTTGATCGCCAGCAGCGACAGGCTGCGCGCCAGTGCCGCCGGCGACGCGGGCCGATCCGGCATCGTCTCGCTGGTCTCCTCGGGGTCGACGCCGATGCTGGCGGTCACGTCGGTGAGACGCACCGCCGGGCTGCCGCTGCCTCGGGGCGCCAAAGTCGCGCGGCGGGCCCGCGCAGGCTCGCGTCGGCGCGGCGCCTTGGCGGCGGCCATGGCGCCGAGGCCGTCAGCGTTTTCCGACAGACCCGACACGCCGAAGTCCGCAATCTTGACCAGGGGCCGGCCGTCTTCGTCGGCGGTCGACAGCAGAATGTTGGCCGGCTTGAGGTCTCGATGTTCGACGCCCTTGGCGTGAACCGCGCGCAGGCCGAGGGCGGTCTGGCGCAAGACCTCGAGCGCCCACGGCACGTCGCCGTAGTGGTCGCGGTACGCCTTGAGCGATGTCCCGCGCACCAGATCCAGCACGACATACATGAAGCCGCCGCTGGCAAAGTCGATGTCGTGAATCGCGACCACGTTTTCGTGAGTCACCTCCGATGCGATGTGCGCCTCGCGGGCAAAGCGGGCCAGGATGCGCGTGTCGGCGCTCGACCGGAGCACCTTCAAGGCCAGGCGCCGCCCGTCTTCGAGGCGCTCGACCTCGTACACCACCGCGGTGGCGCCGGAGCCGAGCTGTTTTTCGACTCGATAGCGATCGTCGATCAAGGTGCCGAACGGCAGCTCGCCCGTGGTTGCGCCGACGTTGCCCAGGCGAGAAAGGGCGTGCGACAGCTGGCGCGAGCGCGCGCTTACCTGCCGGCGCAGCTCTTCGGCGAGCTGTTCGTTTTCGCGGTCGCGCTGTTCGAGCAAGCCGATGCGATCCGCGAGGGCGCGATTGAGCGCCTCGCTTTCGAGCAGCGTGCGCTCGTGGGTCCAGCTCAGGGTGAACGTCTGCAAAATCGCGTAGCACGCAATGCCTATGCCGGCGCCCGAAAGCCCCTCCAACCACATGCCCAGGCCGCTCCAGTACAGCATGTCGAGCCCCGCGAAGGTGCTCAGCAGGACCCACGACAGAAGCAGCATGATGGCGTCGGAGCGCTTGTTCTTGCGCGCGATCATTCGCACGCACAGCTGCAGCTGGTACAGCGACGTAACCGTGACCGTGCCGACCACAGCCCCGACGTAGGCCGTCGAAAACGGGCCGCCCAGGAACACGAACACCACGACGTTGAGGCCGACCAGAAGCCCCCACCAACGCGACGGCGGACCCAGGCCGAACGTGTAGTGCGTGTAGCCCAGGCTGGCGAAGGTGGCCGTCGACACGAGCGCGATCAGATAGATTTCGAACGTGCCGAGAAAGGCGCCGGCCGTGCCCAGCTCGAACAGCGGGTACGCCGTGACGAGCAGCCCCTGGGCCGCGAACCACCCGTACGCCGCGCGTCGCCGGTTGCGCAAGAACACCAGCAGGTAGGAAAGTCCGACCAGCGCGACCAGCGCGATCGACGAGGCGCTGGTCCAGCGGTTGAACGCCGCTACGAAGCGAAACCACGCATTGCCCTCGAGGTGCGTGGTCAGGTGCGGCGTCGACGGCACCCAGCCGGCCTGAAACCAGCTGTAGGTCGCGTCGAGCTCCAGGCGCAGCTCGGGCCGATCTGTCAGCGCACCGGGAATGCGCCAGCGCACCGGAAGCGGCGTGCGGTAGTCGGCGCTCATCGGCGTGGCGACGACTTCGATCGGCCGGCCGTCGACTCGCAGGGTCGCCGGCGCCGGCAGGCGCGGCACCGCAAACGTCAGCGGTCGTCCGCGCCAGGGCGGCGGTACCGCGACCGTCGCCGTCAAACGATAGGCGTCGCCGGGAACCAGGTCGGCGCTGAAATCTGCCGGCAGCTGGACCGACACCGCCGCGGCGCGACGTTCGTCCCCGGGCGCCACCTCGAGGGACCAGCTCGCAATGTCGACGGAACCGCCCGCGCCACAGGCGGCCACCACCTGGACCGCCGCTGCCAGCAGCAAATGGACTCCAGCGACCCGCACCCCTTTGCATCATCCCGTATTCCCGTACTCTTCAATACGAAAAAACGACGCGCACATGTCGTGTGCCCGGACACTGTGGTGGACACCACGCTCGACCCGTCGGTCCAAGGCCCGCGACCAAACCGAGTAGTCACGGTCACCGAACGCCGCTTCGGCCCGTTCCTCTTCCGTTCGACAGACGGCCCCGTACCACCTGTTTTGAGTCGATTTGTGAACGATCGCATGGCGACGAGGTGACGAAAGACACGTGAAATCTCTTCGCGCCCGTTGTCACCGAAACGCCTTTTGCCCGAAATCTCCGCGTCACCGCCTGCCGCGAACGTCGCGCCGGATGAATCCCGGGGAGCCCACTTGGCTCCCACCAGCATGCAGTGGCCCAAACCGGGCCGGGAGAAAGAAGACTACCCATGGCTAAGACTCTTCGTATGTTCCTCCTGAGCGCGTTCGTCGCGTTCGGCGTCGGCGCTTGTGGCGACGACGACAGCGACGACACCACCACCACCACCACCACGTCGGGCGACGGCGACACCGGCGACGGCGACGGCGACGGCGACGGCGACGGCGGCAGCGATTGCCCCGAGAGCGCCGCTGTGACGGACAACAACGGCATCTGCGAGCTGAGCGCCGGCCTGACCGCGCCGCTCACCGAGGACCTGACCCTTCCGGAAGGCCCCACCTACCTGCTCACGGGCCCGCTGGTCGTCGGCGACGACTCGGCCGAGACCGTTCTCACCATTGAGCCGGGCGTGGAAATCTTCGGCACGGACGGCTCGTTCGTTCTTATCCAGCGCGGTTCGCGCATCGAGGCCGACGGCACCGCCGCCGCCCCGATCGTCTTCACGTCCGCTCAGGAAGTTGGACAGCGCGGTCCCGAGGACTGGGGCGGTCTGGTCATCAACGGTCGCGCGCCAATCAACAACGGTGACGGCAATGGCGAAGCGCCCGGCGAGGCCGGCACGGGAACCTACGGCGGCAGCGTCGCCGACGACAACAGCGGCACCCTCCGCTACGTCCGCGTCGAGTTCGCGGGCAACAAGGTCGACGCCGAGAACGAGCTCAACGGCATTGCGTTCCAGGGCGTTGGCAGCGGCACGACGGTCGACTTCGTTCAGGTCAACGTCGCGTCCGACGACGGCATCGAGTTCTTCGGCGGCACCGTCTTCGTCAAGCACGTCCTCGTGACCGGCTCCGACGACGACTCGGTTGACTGGACCGGCGGCTGGCAGGGCGGCGGTCAGTTCATCGCCGCTCGGCAGCTTCCCGAGAGTGGTCTCGAGGCCGAGCGCGGCATCGAGGCGGACAACCTCGAGGCCGACAACTCCGCTACGCCGTTCTCGGCCCCGGTCCTGTCGAACGTCACGCTCATCGCTCGCGATGAGAACGAGGCCAACGGCATGCGCCTTCGCCGCGGCACCCGCGGTGAGCTGTGGAACTTCGTTGTCACCAACTTCGAGGGCTTCTGCGTTCGCGTGACCGAGGACCAGACGGCGACCAACGTCGGCGACAACACCCTCGTGTTGGCCAACCACGTGCACAACTGCGACTCGGGCTCGGCAGCCGAGGGCGCGGCGACCACCATGGTCGACCGCGACGGTGCCAACGTGTCCACCGCCGACGCCATGCTCAATGGCTTCATCCCCATGGCTGGTTCGTCGGCCCTGGGTCTCGGCAGCAACGCGGGCATCACCGACCCGGGCAGCTTCTTCGAGACGGTCGACTACGCGGGCGCCTTCGACGGCACCACGGATTGGACCGACGGCTGGACCACTGACGCCGTCAACTAGCATTCATCCGTTTACAAGAGCACAGAGATCCGGTTAGTACACCGCCATGCGCGCCCCCCGCATCTTTGCCGCTCTTGTCATCGGCGTCGCTATCCTGGCGACTTTGAGCAGTGCGTCCGGGCAGCCGGGCTCGTCCTCCACGGGCGAGCTCCGGCTGCTCGTTTTTATCGGCTCTGAGCCAGCCGCTGGTGTCACGGTTCTCGTCGAGGGGATCGGTTCGAAAGTCACCACGGGGGACGGAACCGTCGAGTTCGACGCCCCGGAGGGCAAATACCAGCCCCGCATTTGGATTCCACGCGGCCTGCTCGGCGCGATGGAGAAGCGTGGTGGGCCGTGCATTATTGCCCTTCGGGAGGTCGAGGTCGTCGTCAACGAGGAGTCCGAGGCAATCGTCTCGCTTGGCTCCGCGTGCGAAATCGCTGATGTCTACCTGGAGACGCCGGCGAATCGCGGCGCTAACCGCGCCGCCGAAGAGGCCTTTCAAGAAAAACTCAAGAACGCGCCGAAGGGCACCATTACTGGCAAAGTCGTCGCCACTGTAGACGGTCAGTCAGAAGCCGTGTCCGCCGCTCGCGTGTTCGTTCGGGGCGCCCCCACGGAGGCAGAGACCGGCGCCGACGGACGCTTCTCTCTCGAGCTCCCAGAGGGCACCTACGACCTCGTGGTGATTCACGCCCGCTACACCACCGCGAACCAAAAGGGAGTGGTCGTCACCGCGAATCAGGCAATCGACCTGTCGATCCAGGTCGAAAAGGCGACTCCGCAACTTGAGGATTTCGTGGTCACCGCCCCCTATATCGAGGGTGGTGTTGCACAACTTGTCGCTGAAAAGCGCGAGAGCAGCAACGTCTCCGAGGTTATCGGCGCCGAGGAGATTTCGCGCTCGGGCGACTCCGACGCCGCCGGCGCGTTGAAGCGCGTCACCGGCATCACCGTGGTTGGTGGTCGGTTCGTCTACGTTCGCGGAATGGGCGAGCGCTACTCGAGCACGTTGGTGAACGGGCAGTTCATGCCCAGTCCGGAGCCCGAGCGACGGGTGGTACCCCTCGATTTGTTCTCAACTGACGTCCTGGAGAGCGTCGTAATTCAGAAGACACCCTCAGCGGACTCCCCCGGTGAATTCGGTGGTGGCGTGGTGCAGTTGCGTACCAAAGGGATTCCAGACGAGTTCATTGCCTCGGTCGGTGTTTCGACGTCGTTTCACTCGAACACAACGTTCCAGGACCGGCCCAACTACGACGGCGGCAGCCTGGATTTCCTTGGCACGGACGATGGCGACCGGGCGTTGCCCCAGACGATCCGCGACAATTCACCGCTCGAACGCGGCAACCGCTTTGAAGATGGTTTCACGGACGAAGACCTCGCGAAGTTCGCGCGTACTCTCCAAGTCAACTACGACGTCGAGGACCAGACCGTGGCCCCAAACCGCGGTTTCAACTTCTCGCTCGGCACGCCCTTCGACGTGGGCGACATGCCGGCCGGTTTCCTCCTGGCTGCGTCCTACGGGGACGACTTCTACTACGAAGAGCGGATCAACCGTCGTTTCGTCGCCTCGGGTGCGACAGAGGACGGTCTGGATGACAACAACGACTTCCTGATTAGCTCCACGGAGCGAACCGTATCGGCCAGCGCGATCTTGTCCGGCGGGATTCAGCCCGCCCCGGGCCACGACATTCGCTCGACCACTTTGCTGCTACGCATTTCCACCGACGAAACCGCAGTCGTCACCGGTACGAGCGACGACCTCGGAACGCCGATTGAGCGCTTCCGCCTGCGTTTTCTCGAGCAGCAGCTGTTCGTACAGCAGCTGCTTGGAACTCACGAGTTCGAAGAACTCGGCGGTGGCAAGCTCGAGTGGCGCTACGCGTATTCCAGGGCGTTTCGCGACGAGCCAGACCGGCGCGAGTACTTCTATCAGGACTTCTCCCGCGAGGACGAGCCCCCGGACTTGCAGATCTCGGGGCGCCCGGCCGGCAACCAGCGAGTCTTTGGCGACCTCGTTGACCAGCTGCATGATTTCGGCGTCGACTGGACGCAGCCGTTTGAGCTGTTCGGCCGCGACGCCATGGTCAAGTTCGGAGGGCTCGGGGTCATTCGCGACCGCGACTTTCAAATCATCCGACTCACTCTCAACGCGCCCGACCAGCTAAGCGAGGCCGAAAGACGACTTCGACCCGAGGAGATCTGGTCTATCGAAAACCTGAACGCGGAGACAGGGTGGGTCTTGGAAGATACGACGCAGCCTACCGACCAGTACGTCGCGACTCAGGGCATTCAGGCCGGCTACGCGATGACGACTCTGCCGCTGCTCTCGACCGTGGAACTCACGGCCGGTGTTCGCGTGGAGCGGTCGAAGCAGCAAGTCGATACGTTTTCGCCCTTTGACGAAGACCCGGTGCCCATGACGGCGCTGCTCAACAACACGGACGTCTTGCCATCGGGCACGCTCAAGTGGGCTCTGAGCGACGAGTGGGTCGTGCGAGGCGGGTTCGGTCGCTCCGTAACCCGCCCCGACTTTCGCGAGTTGTCACCGTCGTTCTTCCGTGACGTTGTGACGGCCACGCGTTTCCAGGGCAACCCCAACCTTCAACGCGGGACCATCGACAACTTCGACGCTCGCGTCGAATACTATTTCTCTACGGACGAGTCAGCCTCCATCGGGGCCTTCTACAAAGACTTCACGAGTCCGATCGAGCAGGTTGACCTTGGCGGCGTCGAGCGCACGATCACGTGGCAAAACGCCGAGAGCGCCACCAACGTCGGCATCGAGATCGACGCGCGAAAGCGGCTCGGCTTCATCCGCGACTACCTCGAGGACGCTTTCGTATCGATCAACGCCGCGCTCATTCGCTCGGAAGTCGTGCTCGGTGAGGGCGGCGAAATCAACACGTCACAAGAACGCCCGCTGCAGGGCCAGTCGCCTTTCGTGATCAATATGCAGCTCGGCTACGACGACATGGTCGACTCCGGGGTGACCGCCGTGCTGCTCTACAACATCTTCGGCGAACGCATTCGAGACGTAGGCCGCTTTGGTACGCCCGACGTGAAGGAGCAGCCCTTCCACCAGATCGATTTCGTCCTCGGCGTCCGACTCGCCGAAGACTTCAAGCTCAAGTTCAAAGCGCAGAACCTCGTCAACCAGAACCTGCAGTTCCTGCAGGGCCAGCGCGTCCAGCAGCAAGTCAACCTCGGTCGCCGCTTCGGCGTCTCCCTGAGCTGGTCGTACTAGCCGGTCCGGCGAACCGGCAGCGGACCAAAGTGGGCTAGTGCCGGGTTCGCGCTCGGACAAAGGGCTTCCGCCCGCAGGAACTCCGTGTTTTTCTGCGGTACCGGATGCGGTCACACGCACTGAATCTGACCCTGCTCTTGTTGCTTGCCACGACTTGCGCTTGTGCGGGCCGACTGGCGCCACCCGGTGAAGGAGGGCGTACCTGGCGCGGCGTTTCGAGCGGGCCGGTCACGGTGCATACTGACGTATCGGAGGGCGACGCGCGTGACCTCGCCGCGGACTACCACCGGCGCTATCTCGCTCTGATGTCGGTGTCGTTTTCGTGCGCAGAGGTGAAGGGCGAGTTGCCCGCGGTGGAAGTTACGGTCTTCGCGCGCCGCGGAGACTTCGAGGCTGCAGCGAACAGCGAGAACACGGCGGCGTTGGCGCGCTCGTTTGGGAGTCTATTGCGGGCCCGACCGCCGACGGTGATGTTCTCTTCGGGGCGACGGCTCGGGCAGCCCCTGCGAGTGACCGGCCGCAAAGAGCGCCTGTTTCAGCACGAGATCGCTCACCGGCTGACCGCAAGCTGTTTTTCGAACTTGCCTCGTTGGCTGATCGAAGGGCTCGCGGAGGTGGTAGAGACTGTCTACATCGTCGACGGTGTGGTTCGCATCGGGCAGTCACCCTACGCCTTCTCCGAGCGCTTTCAGCTCTCGGAGGCCAATGACCTCGACATACTGGTAGTGCCGCGGCGCAAGCTGCCGGGCGTTGCTGAACTGCGGAACCTGGACGCCGAATCCTTCTACGACGACGAACCCACCAAGATGGGCTTGAACTACGCCGGTGCCTGGGCGCTCACCCATATGCTGGCCTTCGGTGACGACGAGCTGCGGGCACCTTTTCGTCGGTATCTGTCGCTGCTTCGCGCGGCCGAGCTCAGCGAAGAACGAGCCTGGGACGAGAGCTTCGGGCAGTTCGACATCAGCGCGCGCTACGAGGCATACGTCGATGCGCAAAAGTTTTCGACGTTCGACGTTCCGTTCGACGATGTACAGCCCGAGACCAAGGTCTGGACCCTGAGCGATGCACGTGCGCGCGAGATATTGGCGCGCACAATGGACTGGTCGGACCCGGCCTGGGCACTTCGCGCGGAACGGCTTCTGGACGGAGCGGGCGAAGGCAGCGGTCTCGACAGGGCCCTCGTGCAACTCGCGCTCGCGGATCTTGCGCTCGTCGGCGCGCGCGTGGACAAAGCCTGGGCGCACGCAGAAGCCGCCTACGAGGCGGAGCCCGGTGACACGAGCGTGCTAGCGGCCTATTTGGGGTTGGCCGTGGCGCGGGGGGATCGCAGTGTCGACAGCGCCGAGCGAGCCTATCGCGAACTTCGGGCACTCGAGCCCGACAGCGCCGACTCGCATCTCGCCCTTGGCGAGTTCGAGCTCGCTCGCGGCCAGACGGACGCCGCCATCGATCGCCTGGTCCGAGCTCTAGAACGCCACCCCGCGTGTTGGGAGTGCATGGAACTTCTTGGAGACGCGAGCCTGGCGCGCCACGACGCGCCCTCCGCAGTGAGCCTGTACGCCAAGGCATACAACCTTCTTCCGGAGAGCTTCGGCCGGTCGCGCACGCGCGTAGGCAGCAAGCTGCAAGACGCACGCAGGGTCGCGGCAGACCCGAACCGCCGCCAACCCCTGGCACCCGCCGGGCCGGACTGACGACGCCAAGAGAGCGATGCGGAGGCCCGCGGGCGTCTCTGTGGGCGCTTGCCCGTGGCCTTCGACGAGGTTGAGGACCCCACGGGGGAAGTCCGCGCTGAGGCTGCCGGGCCCAAAGTGTACCGCCGCACACCGAAAGTACTGCCCGCAAGTTCGGGGCAGGATGTAGGCTGTGAGGCGTGAGGACGCTGTATATCCGGTCTTCGGCGCTGGCTCTATTCGCGGCGCTATTGATCTCGCTCGCTGCCTGCGCCACCCGGAGTGTGTGCGGTGAGTGCGCCAACGGTGAAGTCTGCGACACGAGCACCCGGACATGCCAGGCCGCCCCGCCGGACGAAACGACCGGTGGTGCGGGCGATACTGACGGCGGAGATGGTGATCTTCCCGACGACGAGTGTGAACCGGGCGGCGTCGTGTGTGCGGACAGTACTGTCACTCGCTGCGACGACTCGGGAGAGGTGGCGGATGAGACCGAGTGCTTGTTGGACTGTGCCGATGACGAACAGCGCTGTCGGGCGATGGTGCCGAGCAACGGCGCCGGAGAGTTTCTGGAGGCCGCCGAAAACCAGGAGCCGATCTCTCTGACTGGCGACGTCGTGTTCGATACCGACAGCGGCAGTTTGCTCGACTCAAACGGTGACCCGGTAGCTGTCGTGTCGTTTCCGGTGGAGGCGCCGGAAGACGGCGTTCCACTGCGGGTCTTCGTGGCCAGGGGGTTTCAGCTCGATAGCGCAACGGTTCACGGAGCCTCGGCGCTCGTTCTTGTCGCGACCGAGGGGATCGACATCTCGGGCAGCCTGGTCGTTCGCTCTGGCGCCATGCCGACGCAAGCCGACTGCGCCGGGAAGCCCGGAACGTCGGTGTTCAACGACGAGACGCTCCGGTCTGGCCGAGGTGGCGCTGGCAGTCGCGACCGTGGTGCCGATGGTGGCGACGTCTTGAGAGCGACAGATATTCCCGGTGGTTTAGGAGGACTGGCCTTCGACAACCCGGACCTTGTCCCCTTGCGGGGTGGGTGTCCCGGCGGTGTGCCGGGCGGCGCGGTGCAGCTCGTGAGCGAGACAGAGATTGTCCTGGGTGACGGCGCGGTGATCGATGCCAATGCCGATTCGTCGGGCGCGAGCGGAGGCGGAGTGCTCTTGGAGGCGCCCCGCGTCGCACTTGGAGAGGACGCCGGGATCTTCGCCAACGGCTCTGGCGGCGGCGGGGGACCCGAGTGCGGAAGCGGGGAGGGCGGCAGGCTCGACAGAACACCGGCGAGCGGCGCGCAATGCACGCGGTCGACCTTCGGTGATGGTGGCGCGGGCGGCACCGGTGCCGTGTCGCCGTTGCCGGGCGAGCCCGCGTCCGCGAACGGCTCCTCGGATACCTACGGCGGTGGCGGTGGAGGATCGGCCGGCTACATCCGCATCAACACCCGCAACGGCTCATTCGAGTCCGCGCTGTCCACAGTGTTTTCACCCGAGCCGACGACAGGGCCACTCCTCGCGGAGTGAAGGTTCCGCGTGCGTACTCATGCGTCCGGCCGCAATCCGATGCCGCCTTGAGAACCGCGCCGTGACGCGACGTCGATAGACGTCGGAACGGACAGCTCGGCCTTGATTCTTTAGCGACCCGTGATGAAGGCGGTTAGTGGGCGGCTAGCCCGTTCCGGGCTAGCGCCAACCGGTGGCCGACGGTTCGCAACGGAATCGTTGCCTTTCACAAGCCTTGTCGGAAGTATGTTCCGGGCGTGGCTGGCGTATCGGCCAAGAGGAGGGCGCGATGCGAACGACGACGGTTTTGGGCGTAGCGGTAGCGTTGATCGGGGCAGCCGCGTGCGACGGGCCGCCGACGAACGGGTCCAACGACGATGTCGACGACACTGGTGGTGAGTCAGCGCCTGCGCCCGACATACCGCACGTCGACCGCCTGCCGCTGGAGTGCCCGGACCATCCGGCGATACTCGAGCGCTGGAACGTCTGCGTGCTGTCGGCGCCGCCCAGCTCTCCGATCGTCGATGACTTGACGCTCGATGCGGGCCACGCGTGGCTGCTCGATGGGCCGGTGGTGGTTGGAAATGAAGACGCGTTCGCGACCCTCACGGTGTTGCCCGGGACGCGGGTCTACGGTGGTGACCTCGGCCACCTGGTCGTGCGGCGAGGTTCACGGCTGGTCGCGGATGGCGCGAAAGAAGCTCCGATCGTCTTCACGTCCGCGCAGGTCGAGCCCCAGCCGGGCGACTGGCCGGGGATCGAGATCCACGGCCGGGCTCCCATCAATCATCCGTACGAAGCGGACGGGACGGCGGTCACTGGCTGGGGCCGCTATGGCGGAGCCGACGCCAACGATTCGAGCGGCGTGCTGCGCTTCGTGCGTATCGAGTTCGTAGGTGTCTCGTACGATGCCGGCGGGCCGCCGAGTCCCGGGCTTCGGTTGCTTGGTGTTGGTCGCGGCACCGTCATCGATTCGGTGCAGGTGCATCTGGCGACCGGCGACGGTGTTGAGGTGGCCGGCGGCACTGTGGACATGCGGCGTATCGTCGCCACCGGTGCCGACGATGACGGCCTTGACTGGAGCGGCGGCTGGAACGGGCGCTTGCAATACATGCTGGTGCGCCAGCGCGACGACAGCGGGCCGGACGCTGAGCGCGGCATCGAGGGCGACAATCTCGAAGCCGACAACGAGGCATTTCCGTTTTCAAACCCGATCCTGAGCAACGTTACGCTGATTGGCCGTGGCGAGTCGTTGTCGTCAGCGATTCGCTTGCGGCGCGGCACGCGCGGAGAACTCTGGAATCTGATCGCGACCCGGTTTAGCAAAACGTGCCTTCGCGTGAGCGAGGCGAAGACCGAAGAGCACGTGGACGATGGGTCCCTGTTAGTACAAAACCACGTCTACGATTGCGCCGACGGCCCGGCCTTCGAGGGCGCCGCCCAGCGGCTAATAGCCAACGCAAATGTGGTCGCTGCCGATCCACAGCTCGATTCGAGCGGCGTACCCGCATCCGAATCCGCCGCTCTTAACATCGGCGAGGGCCCAATGGATCGCTTTTTCGACCCGGTTGCCTACGCCGGCGCTCTCCATCCATCCTTCGTTTGGACCGAAGGGTGGACGGTCGGCATCGCAGACTGATGGGCTGCTCGCGGAGCGACCCAAGCGCTCGATATAGGGCCGTCAGTCGAGCTCATTGGGATCCTTCGGCGTTTCGCTTTCTTGTGCCAGGCCAAACGTGAACGGAACTCGATAAGCGCCTTCTTGCTGTGATGAAAATCCAAAGTTCGCGAGCGCGGGGCCGAAGCACGCGAACATGTCTGGGGCATCAAAGTCACTTGCGATAACGCGCACGTCCGTAACGCTTCCATCCGCCGTGACGCTCCATGACAACGTGACTCGCCCTTGTTTCTCAGCGCTGCCCGCCGTGTGGGCGTCGTAGCATTCCTTGATGGTCCGCAGGAGGTTGAGCCGTTGTTCGCGTGGCCACGCGGGGTGTCCGGCGGGCTGTGGAAGACGGGCCGTGGAAGACGGCGTCGTTTTGGCACCATCGTTTCGCTCGGCGCTTGTTGGATCCGCGGAAACGGTGAACTTCCCTGGGGACGGAGGGGATGACCCTCGGGAACAACCAACGACCAAGCCAAACGACGTTGCCACCAGGAGAGGGAGCCGAAGCATGATGCATCATGCATAGCACCGCTGCGTACGATCTCGGGGCATGTCTCCGTCGCGCTTGGCGATCAACCTAGACTCGGAACGAGGGATCCCGACAGCAGGAACCCCGGGAGCAGACGTGAGCGGGGCCCTGCCAAGGAGCTGTGCCGCCTTGCCGAGGACTTCGGCACAGAACAACTTTGAAGGAAGTAGTTAGATCGTGGCGTGCGGCTTTCTTCCTGGGTTCAGGAAGAACAGCTCATTTGGGACACGCCGCCGAGGTTGGAGAATTCGTGGGGCCGGAGTCGGTAGTACCGGGCTTCGACTGCTTCTGACTGTTCGGCGTAGGGGGTGGCCATCACGGTTTGAAGTTCGCGGAGGAGGGAGTAGTCCCCTCGGGCTGCTTGCTGGTAGGCGGGGGCAAGGAGCCATTCTCGGAGGGCGTACTTGGGGTTGACCTGCTTCATCGAGGTGCGTTTGGCGGCCGGGTCGTCGCCGAGTTGCTGTCTCCAGTCGCGATGCCAGTTTTGCCAGCGCGACTCGAGTGAGTCGGAGGGCTGGGTGTAGAAGCTTTGTTTGAGGGGTTCGATGCTGTCGGGGATCGATGAGAGCTCGCGGAAGAAGATCGTGTAGTCGACGGTCGTCTCCATCATGAGCTGCGCGAGCGTTTGGAAGGCTTGCTCATGAAACTGGTCGAGCCCGAGCTTTGCCGCCCACATGGCTTCGAGCTCGCTTTGGGCCGCTTTGCTGAAACCAGCTCGCAGCGCGTCGACCTTTTGCAGGTGCACGGGGTGCGCTTCTAGCAGCGGCCGCAGGGCGGTGCAGAAGCTTTCGTAGTTGCGGAGCGCGGCGACGGGCTGGTTCCAGAAGGAGAAGTGTTGGCCGCCGCCCGTCCAGGACTGGAACTGAGGGTCGAAGGCGTCGCAGAAACCAAAGGGGCCGTAGTCGAGGGTAAAGCCGCCGACGGCGCAGTTGTCGCTGTTGAAGTTGCCCTGGCAGAAGCCGACCCGAATCCAGTGGGTCACCAGCGCAATCAAGCGACCGCGGAACTCCTCGGCGAGCCGGACGACCTTGTCCTCCGTCGGCAGTTCGGAGTCGATGGCGGTTGCGTATTCGCGATCAATGGCGTGTAGGACGATGTCTTCGAGTTGCTGGAGGGCCTGCGGGTGCGCCTGGTTGCGGGCGCGCCGACCGAAGAGTTCGAGTTGCCCTACCCGGAGAAACGAGGGGGCGACGCGGGTGGAGATGGCAACGGCTTCGGCCACCATGGTGTCGGGCTCGAACGAACGCGACCCCTCCGAATACCAGGGGCGACGCACGGTGTCGGTCTTCGAGACGTACAGGCTCAGCGAACGCGAGGTTGGCACTCCGAGTGCGTGCATGGCTTCTTGGGCGAGAAACTCACGAACGCTGGAGCGCAAAACCGCGCGGCCGTCGGCGCCTCGGCAATAGGGCGTGCGGCCACCGCCTTTGAGCTGCATTTCCCATCGCCGCTCGCCAACGACGGCCTCGAGTACCGAGACCGCGCGCCCATCGCCGTAGCCATTGCCGGTGCCGAACGGACACTGCCGGTTGTATTCGGTCCCGTAAATCGACAGCGCATACCCCGTGGCCCACCCGAGCTTGCGCATGGGCTCGGGGACGGAAGAAAGATCGCCGCTGAACATCCGGACGAAGGAGGGCGAGCGAGCGAGACTGTCGGCGAAGCCCAGCTCCTCGAAGAACGCAGCGCTGTGCGCCACGTACTCGGGCTCGCCGATGGGCGTGGGGGCGACGGGAACGTAGTGTCCCGAGAAGACCTGCCGCGGGGCGTGGTCGTTGCCGTGCGCGGTCGCTTCGGGATCGGGAGAAAGCCGATCCAGCAACGAGTAGTCGGCACACGACGCCAGCTCCTCGAGGGTTTCGATGGTTTTTGTGGACCGCGCGGTCGAGCTGTGTTTCTCAGGAGCAGGTTTCATTGCGTTGGCCGTCTCTCCAGGCTTCTTCATAGCGCAAATTCGGGCTCGCGCCCGCTCGGGAGGAGAGCCTGGCACCGCTCGTCTGGACAAGCACAGGGTTTCCCGACGCTGAACCTCGGCCGCGCCGGAGTGCGCTGAGCCATGCGCGCTAGGCTTTGGGGGCAGCGGCGGCGAGGGACGTAAGCACTCGGCGGCCTTCTTTGCAGAGGTTTTGAAAGGCGGGTTCGCGGGGGCCGGCGGTTTGAAGGTTGGCGAGGATGCGGGCCGCGTCTCGAGTGGCGAGGAGTTCGTGGATGCCGAGCCAGCCGAACAGGCCGGCGAGGTCGATGCACAGGAGGACCCGCTGGGGGCCGGTTTCCGGCATGCGCTCGAGAAACGAAGCGGGGTCGAAGGTGTGCCACGCGCCCGGATGGCCGCAGTCGTCGAGGTGCTGGCCGGCGCACAGGACGAGGGACTGGAGCCGGTCGCGTTCGTGGTCGTCGGCATTGGTGTGGGCCGCGTCGAGAAAGTGGTGGGCGATGTCGAGGGCGAAATAGCGGGGCGTTTCCGTTTGGACCTGCATGGGCGATTCCTTTGGGCTGTTTGCCTCGGGGAGTGCAACCGGTGGGCCGTTTGCAACGAACCGAAAACCGGTGGGAGGCGTCCGGTGGCCCGGACGAACCCCGGACAGTCGTGTCCGGCGAGCCGGACGCCCCGAACCGCCGCACGCGACCCACGCGCGAAGCAGGCGGTCCTGTCGGCCGACAGCGCGAAGCCGGCGGGATGGCTAACCGGCAAGGTGTCGCACCGAGTCAAGCGTTGCGCGCCGAGAGGGGGCACGTCGGCCGCCGTGTCTCGGCGCTGGCCGTGTACGCTTGAGCCCATGGCGAAGTCACCGCCCATGCCGGCGCCGGTTGCACGGGCGTTCGAGGCCTTTCCGGCCCCCGTTCGGCGGCGGTTGCGGGCGCTTCGCGCGCTGGTTTTCGAGACGGCGTCGGCCACCGATGAGGTGGGGCGCCTCGAGGAGACGCTGAAGTGGGGCCAGCCGGCGTACTTGACGTCGGAGACCGGCGCCGGCACGACGATCCGGCTGGGGTGGAAGGCCAGCGATCCGGACACCTATCGCATGTTCGTGCACTGCCAGACGGATCTGATCGCGCGGTTTCGCGACTGGTTTGCCGACGACCTGGAATTCGAGGGCGACCGGGCGGTGGTGTTTCGCGTCGCTGAGCCGCTGCCGGCGGCGGTCGCGTCGCGCTGCATCGAGGCGGCGCTGACGTATCACCGGGACAAAAAGCGCGACCGGGCTCGGTGACGGCGAGAGCCGGGCGCAGCCGCGCACGACGCGGGGCAGGGGGGCGGCCCGATGCACCCGCGCTTGGGTCCGCCGCGTCGGTCGGGCTTTCTCGCACCGAGTCGTCGCGATTTCGAAACGACGCGCCGGCGCGTCACCTCAGTGTTGCCGGGTTGTTTCGCCGGGCGCGGTCGTGAACGGTAGCCCGCACGGGCCACGCGGTTCGCGGTGCGGGCCGGCCCGTGCGGTGCCGGGTTTTCTGTACTCTTTGCCCACGACCATGAGCAGGAAGCAAAGCGCGGTTCCTCCTTCGCAGGTGCGTTCCCCCGACGAGCTGCGGGTGCAGCGTTTGGGCGACTACCGAATACCGTCGCCCATGGGGCTCGGCGATCTGTTCACGGACGACGACCACGGCGTGCTGGCGGCCGTGGACACCGACGACTATCGGGCGTACGCCGACCGTGGCATGTCGCTGCCCGCGTTCGAGGCGGCGGGGCCGCGCGAGCGGCTGTTTTTCGACCCGGCCAAGGTCACCTGCGGCATCGTCACGTGCGGCGGACTGTGCCCCGGCCAAAACGACGTGATTCGCTCCCTGGTGCTCACGCTGATCCACAGCTACGGCGTGCAGCGCATCCTGGGCTTTCGCTACGGCTACGCCGGCCTGGCGGTCGACGCCGCGCACCCGCCGCTGACGTTGACCCACAGCCTGGTGGAAAACATTCACGAGGACGGCGGCACCATGTTGGGCTCGTCGCGCGGGGCGCCGACGGTCGAGGCCATGGTCGATGGGCTGGTCGCCCACGGGGTCGACGCGCTGTTCACCATTGGCGGCGACGGCACGATGCGCGGCGCAAAGGCGTTGTGCGAAGAGATCCAGCGCCGCGGCGCGCCAATTTCCGTGATTGCGGTGCCCAAGACCGTCGACAACGACCTGCACTGGGTTACGCAGACCTTCGGCTTTGCCACGGCCGTGGACGAAGCCCGGCGCGCCATCACCGCGGCCAACGTGGAGGCGGAGGGCGCGTTCAACGGGGTCGGCATCGTCAAGCTCATGGGCCGCCACTCGGGGTTCATTGCCGCCCACGCCAGCCTGGCGAACTCGGACGTAAACTTTTGCCTGGTGCCGGAGGTGCCGTTTACGCTCACCGGCGAGGGCGGCTTGCTCAACGCGCTCGAAAAGCGGCTGGCGGCCCGGCATCACGCGGTGATTGTGGTCGCCGAGGGCGCGGGGCAGGAGCTTCTGGCTCCGGCCGAGGGCGCGACGGACGCGTCGGGCAACACAAAGCTCGCGGACATCGGCGTGCTTTTGCGCGACCGTATCCACCGGCACTTTGCCGACGGCGCCAGCCCGGCGACGGTCAAGTACATCGACCCGAGTTACATCGTGCGCAGCCTGGCCGCCAACAGCGTCGACTCGACCCTGTGTCTGATGCTCGGGCAGAACGCCGTGCACGCCGCCATGGCCGGGCGCACCAACATGATGATCAGCAGCTGGAACCAGCGCTTCGTTCACGTGCCCATCGCGCTGGCGATCATGGGCCGCAAGCAGCTCGACCCGCGCGGCGAGCTGTGGCTGTCGGTGCTGGGCTCGACCGGCCAGCCGTCGTCGCTGGTCGGGGCGTAAGGCCGGGCGGCCGCCCGGGCGCTTACGCGATCTTGTCTTTGAGCTTGCGGAAGGCCGAGGCGAGATCGTCGATGAGGTCGTTGGCGGCGGCCACGGCCTTTTGTCCGTCTTGCTCGATTTTCGCCTCGAGCGACGCGAGCTTGGGCTCGAGCTGCTCCCACTCGCTTTTCGCTTCCATGGTGGCGAGGTGGACCTTGACCTTGATTTCGTCGCGCAGGGTTTTGAGTTCGTCGAGTGTCTTGGACATGCCTACAACGTGTGCACGACCCGCGCCGGCACAAGGGGGGCCGAGCCGGCAAAGAACGCGCCGGGCGGGGCGAATGCACTTCGGTTGCGCGGAAATTTCGGTCTCGAGTGAGTGGGCGAGTGCCGCGCGCGACGCATCGCGAGCGCGGAGCGGTGCGGCCGCAAGCGGACGGCCCGCCTGGCCGCCGGGGCCGGCGAAGGGGTGCTTCGCCGACTACGCCGCGAACAGGAACACGACGAGTCCGGCGCTGGACAGGGCGGCAAAGCCGATGAGCGACCGCTTGAACGGACCGCGCTCGGTCTTGGCCGCAAACCCTGCAACGCGCCGGCCGAGACCGTCATCGGCCGCGAACACGTCGAGCCCTCACGTGGGTGGCACAGATGGTCAGCTGTGACTGCACGTCGCCGCTGCAACAAGGCTAGAAAGTGGCGCGAGCGCAAACTGGACCGGCCGCACGGAACGCGGCCGGCCCAAGAGTCGACGCGACAGCTAGTCGATCGAGTCGTCGGGGCAGCAGTTCGGCCCACTGTAGCTAACAGTGAGCGTCAGACCGCCGGCCACGCGATCAAGGTCCTCTTCCTCGAGCTCGCGGATCGAGGGCTGAGGGACAGAAACCGGCTCGAGCTCGGAAACAAGTGCGTCAAGGTTCTTCTGATTCTTTTTCATCGTTTCTCCTTGTAGGTTGCGGCCAATAAAGGCCGAGCGCGCGTAGCTTGAGCAGCAAGCGTGCCATGGCCAACTCCGGACTACTTGCCACCCAAGCCTTTGGACTCGCGATCCACTCTCCAAGAAAGCCACCCGATTTCACGTCCCGGTACATGTCCCGGTAGACGTACCGGGACATGTTGTGTGTGGGGAATGCCCTCTCGTCTTGCCGCACAAGTCAGCGATTTCCTCGTTCTTGGGTGCAACGCGAGTGCCGTGAGCCGGTGCGACTTGTTGGTCTATTCGTTGCAGAGCATTCCGCCAGCTAGGAGAGAACTTTGCCCCCGACAGCGACGACATCGAAGACAGGCAACACTTTCACCGTTGAGGCGATTCTCGTGGCCGGCCCCCGAGGTGTGATCCGCCTCGTCATTGGCGACATCAGTGCCGATCTAGACGCCGCAGGTCTAGTCGACATCGAGGAGCTCGATGCCCCGCAGACGCTGCGGCTCAATCGCGGGCGCGCCGTGCGGGTCGTTTTGGAGGCGGGGACCCGAATCCTCCGCTTGGGGGACTCGCGAAGCCTCGCGGCGGAACTGTTTGAGACTCGGGAGCCGTTCGCTTACGCTTCACGGCCGGAGCGCGATTTCACCAACGGAACCAGCTTCCTTGATCGCCAGGCTGCCTTTCTCGCAGAGAGGGGGATCGAAGTATGATCCTTGTCATCTCCGCCCGAGAGGATATCCATGCCCGAGTTGTGAGAGCAGAGCTCGATCGGCTCGGAGTCCGGTCTGCACAAGTCGACCTCTACGAGCTTGGCAAAGGGGCTGGCATTTCCTTCGGACAGGGGGAGCAAGCCAGCAGGACGTACTTTGACCACGAGGGCAACAGTCTCGACCTCAATGAAACGGAATGTGTCTGGTATCGGCGTCCTCGACCTTCGGTACCTCCGCCGACAGTACGAGGGGAAGATACCCGTCGTTTCGTCGAGAAGCAGTGGCGAGAATTGGTCGATGGTAGCCTCCGCAGCCTGGGATGTCGCTTCATCAACCATCCGTTCGCGCAAAGCAACTGCTCCAAGCCACTACAGCTCGCAATCGCCCAACGGGTCAAACTGAGTATCCCAGACACGCTGATCACGAGTTGCCCCGACGCGGCACGGGATTTTGTTTCTCGCCACGCTGTGGTCGTTCACAAGATTCTCGCTTCCCCCGCGAAAAGGTTTCTCTACACGAAGAAGTGGGATCCAGAGGAAGACGAACACCACCTCAAGGAACTTGAACTTGCGCCAATCATCTTCCAGGCTGCGGTTCCCGGCGACCGAGAACTCCGAATAACGATCGTCGGTTCAAGGGTGTTCGCGGCGGAGTTCCAACCTCAGGGTCACATCGATGGGCGAACCGACATTGATGCCGAATACAGGCCGCATAAGCTGCCGGTGGACGTGGAGCATGGCATACGCGAGTTGATGCGAGAACTCGGTTTAGTCTACGCAACGGTCGACATGAAGATAAAACCCAACGGAGAGTACGTGTTCCTGGAACTCAACCCTCAAGGGCAATTCCTGTACGTCGAGATCAAGACGGGCTTGCCCATCGCTGCATCTCTAGCGGAGCTCTTGTCCGGGAAGTCCTGTTCCGCGGAACTTGGGAACGACTCACACATCAACGTCCCATGACTCACTTCATTCTTGTATTCGTCTTCGCCACACTCGTTGCTTGCGGTGGTGCCCAAAGTGGCAACACACCAGCAACTTCTCTCGGGGGGGAACAGAGGCAAGCCGCGACGGCTGCCTCGTCGCCAGGTTCGAACGAGGGAACCTGCCCGCCTACGCCGGACGGTCTAAACCAGGCACTAGCGAATACGCGCTTTCTGATCGTAGGCGAAATTCACGGCACGAACGAGATTCCACAAGTCGTGGGCAACGTCGTGTGCAACCTAGCCCTCGAGGGGCCGGTGACGCTGGCGCTGGAGATACCTGTCGACGAGCAGGAGCGCATTGCGGAGTTTGTTTCCGGCGACGAAGGGTCTCTTGAGGCACTCCTGGCGGGAGCCCATTGGGACGACTCTGGAACGACCGATGGACGCAGTAGCCAGGCAATGCTCGACCTCATCAAGGCGGCCCGTGACCTCCGCCTGCAGGGACGGGAGGTCGAAGTGCAAACCTTCGACATCGGCGCCGAAGCCGACTACAAGGAACGCGAGCGAAACATGGCCGACAATTTGAGAGCGCTTCGGAAGCAATCGTCCGACAGCTTCACGGTGGTTCTCGTTGGCAACCTCCACGCCAGGCGCACGAAAGGCACGCCCTTTGATCCCGATGCGGAACCTCTGGCCTACCTGCTAAGTCGGGAATTCGAACGTATCCTTTCGCTAAACGTGGTTTTTCGTGGGGGCTCTGCGTGGGTGTGTACCGCTCCCGAGAAGTGCGGCCCGTTCGAGCTCCCGGAGAAGTCCAGCAACAGCGCGGTCATGAGCGTCGAGGAAACTGACCCGACTCTAGGCTACGACGCAGTGCTTCACATCGGTCGCGTGTCGGCGTCGTCGCCCGCCTCCACCCGTTAGGGTTGAGACGTGTCGTCAAGTCAGGGTGTCGCTTTGCACGATTCTCTGCAGCAACATAGTCGCGTCGAGTTTGCTGAGAAGCTTCACCGGGCACTCGAATGCGTGCGTCGGCTTTCCAGCGCGATCACGCGTTTGTCCAAGGGAGCGCGACAGTGATTCGGTTCTTGATACTCACAAGTGTTGTTACCCTCGGGGCATGCTCGCAAGGACGGCAGTCGGCCGCCCAGGCCGAGGCAAGCGCGGGAGCCGTTCTGTGGGGTAAGTACTGCGCGCTTTGCCATGGCGCCGAGGGCCAGGGCTACGCTGCTGACAATGCGCCGGCACTCGCGAACCAAGAGGCCCTGCGCTCGGTGGACGACGTGTACCTGTACAGCGCGGTGGAGATGGGACGCCCGGGGACCCCGATGGCGCCGTATGGCGCGCGATTTGGCGGCCCTCTCTCGGAAGAAGACATAAATGTCCTTGTACGATACATACGTGGTTGGCAGCGTTCGTCGTCGTTGCCCCGCGAAGCCGTGTCCGTCTCGGGAATCGATCCGGAACTTGGACGGAAACTATACGAGACGAGCTGCTCCGCTTGTCACGGGGCCGATGGAAGTGGCGTCACAGCCCCAAGCCTCGGGAACCCGGTGTTCCTAACGTCCGTTACGAACTTCGCACTGCGGCATGCCATCAGACGCGGTCGCCCCGGTACCCCAATGCAGGCGTACTCGGATCTCACAGCGACAGAAGTTCTCCAGCTTATCGCCTATATTCGGAGTTTCATCGTGGACAATGGGGTGCGACTGGAGGAATCCAACCAGCCCACGCTGCCCGATGACCTCGTTGCCAACCCGGCGGGCTCGTCCCCGGATTTCGGGCCTCTTGGGGAGGGGCGGTACTTGTCTGCCGAGAGGTTGCGCGGGGCCATCGAGCGGAAGGATCGGATGGTCTTGCTAGATGCTCGTTCAACGGCAGACTACGTTCTCGGCCATCTTCCGGGAGCGGTCCCAGCCCCGTACTACGACGATTTCGACACACTAATCGCGCGGTTGCCAAAGGACGACACTTGGATTGTCGCGTACTGCGGTTGCCCGCATCACGCTTCCGACGAGGTCGTCGACAGACTGCGTGATGCGGGGTTCAAGAACACGGCGGTGCTGGACGAGGGTGTCTTCTATTGGGCCGACCTCGGCTACCCCCTCGTTACTGGTACGGAACCAATCCGCGTCGAGAAGAGAGATGAGGCGGGGAAGGCCAAATGAGCCGCTAGCCTGCGCATGAGCGCTCGCCGCGGCAAAGCTCCGCGTGGAGCACCGGGCCGGCGCATAGGTAAAACAAAGCCGACTTACTGGAGGCCGCGATTGTAGTGCGGCCGGCGCGGCGGCCCGGGAGTGCGGGCCCACGGCGCGGATTCGACGCCCGGACGAGGGGGGTGGCGCGAGCGCGGCGCGGTGCGGCCGCAAGCGGACGGCCCCCCTGGCCGCCGGGGCCGGCGATGGGGTGCTTCGCCGACTACGCCGCGAACAGGAACACGACGAGTCCGGCGCTGGACAGGGCGGCAAAGCCGATGAGCGACCGCTTGAACGGACCGCGCTCGGTCTTGGGCTGCAAACCCTGAAAGCCCAGGCCGACGAGACTGACGGTCATGAGCGCCAGCGTGAGCGATTGCGCCAGCGACACGAGCTTCGGCTTCCACCGGGGGTCGCGCGTGACGCCGTAAAAGCTGTCCATGCCCCACGTGGCTTCGGGGGCGGCTTCGGCCAGGGTCCAGGTCACGGCGAGGGCCAGGAACCAGGCACCGGCCGCGATGAGCGTGACCAGGACGGCAACCGGGTCGAAACTCTTGGATTCGCGTCTCTGTGCGGGGTTCGGCGTGCGCATGAGGGGACCCTCCGAGCGTGGGTCGTCCGCTTTGCGTCGGTCTTTAGGCGGGGCTTGCCGCAGCGGCGGCCGGTCGCCGTCAGCGTGTCGGTGCCGCCCGGTACCCTGGGCCAGTGCAAGACTACGAGGGCGGCTGTCACTGCGGCCGGGTTCGGTTTGCGGTGCAGGCGGACCTGTCCCAGGAGCGGATTCTGGACTGCAACTGCAGCATCTGCCGCAAAAAGGGCCTGCTGCATCTCATCGTGCCCGAGGAGCGTTTCGAGATTTTGCGCGGCGCCGACGACCTCGAAACGTACCGGTTCGGCACCGGCGTGGCCCAGCACCTGTTTTGCAGCTACTGCGGCGTGACGCCGTTTTATCGGCCGCGCTCGCACCCGGACGGCATTGACGTCAACGTGCGGTGCCTCGACGACGTGGCCCTGGACCAGCTGCGCATTGAGCCATTCGACGGCCAGAACTGGGAGGAGTCGGTCGAGGGGATTCGCTGAGCGCGGCGCGAGCGCGCGCGACCCAAGTCTGACATCGGTGTCCGGGTCGTCGGCCTGGCGGCCCATCGGCGCGCCCGGTGCCGGTCCCCCGAAAGGGCCCCAGGCCCTCGAATACCAACGGTTTTTCGGGTCTGGCCCGGCCCGTGCAAAACCGCTGGGCCGTGACGAATCCCTCCGCGTATCGCCCGGCTTGCGCGTTGCGCCACCCGATGTGGCTCGCGTCGCTCTTCCTCCTGCTGCTCAACGACCACGCCCTCAAAGGGGCAGCCGCGCCGGCGTGGCTCACGGGCAAGCTGAGCGATTTCGTGGGGCTGGTCGTCGCCGCGGTTCTCCTCGCCGCGCTGTGTCGGGTGCGCACGGGGCGTGGCTGGGTGCTCAGTCACGTCGCCGTGGGCCTCGGCTTTGCCGCCATCAACGTATCGCCCGCGGCGGCGCGCTGGGTCGAGCAGGTCACCGCGGCCACTCCGTTTCCCTGGCGCATCGTCGTGGACCCGACGGACCTGGTGGGACTTTGGGCCCTGCCGCTGTCTGCGGTGGTGCTCGGTCGCGCCTGCCGCGAGGGCCGGGCGGCGGCGACCGCGTGGCGGCGCTTCGGACAGCGGCTGGCCATCGCGGCGGGTGGCTTTGCCTGCATGGCGACCGCGCCGCCGTGCGACGAGCAATGTACCGAACCCTGGATACCGTCGGAGTTCGGTGCCCTGGCAGTTGGCAACAACACCGGCGTCGAGCGGTTGGTGCGCGTTCGGCCACTGGCCGCTTCGGTGGTGGTCGATTGCGAGGAGGTGCTCGCCGAGCCGTCGTACGCGTTGCCCCGCGAGCTTTTCGGTGCGGCCGAGACCTGGCTCGTCGATGCGTCTCGGGCCGTGCCCCTGGTCGCCTCCGACGGCGACTGCAGCGCGTACCTCATCGAGACCGAGGGCCTGTCGCCGACCCTGCTTGTCTGGGACAACGCGGAGTTTCCGAACCGCCGGGTACCGACTGACGCGACCGAGGATCACCCCGCTGTCGCGGTCATGCGCGAAGAGAGCGGACGTCTGCTTTTGCGCCACGACGCGGCGGTTCGCCTCCGCACGCCGCCGCCGCCAAGGGCCGCCTGCGCCATTCCCGAGCCGGGCGAGAGCGTCGCCTGGTCCGACCCCCGGGGGGGCGGGGTCGTCGAGTCGATCGAGACGTCCCCCGACGGCTGCAACGATATCGGTTTCGAAAATGGCCGCAACCTCGTCATCTGCCTGCCGGGGCCGCTGCCGTTCGAGGTCGGAGACGTGTTGGACATGGACTCCGCGGTGGTCGGCGACGGCGCTCGCGAGTCCGAAGTCCTGACGGTCTTTTCCGACGAGGCGACCGTCGAGCTTGGGCGCGGTTCGGTCCTGCCGCCGGGCGCGTCGCGCATCGATGGCAACGAGACGTGCGGGCTGCAGCGCGACGCCTGCGGCAACTCGGTGCGCCCGGCGCGGCTAACGATTGAGGCAGGG